>Ga0055584_100001050_pt1 | contig 26845 bp, 21 predicted proteins | sample OSDHelmetaG_FD_58716 | JGI IMG/M metagenome (GOLD analysis project Ga0055584, IMG submission 58716) | Pelagic marine sediment microbial communities from the LTER site Helgoland, North Sea, for post-phytoplankton bloom and carbon turnover... | ecosystem: Environmental > Aquatic > Marine >...
AGGGTATTATATTCTCTGAACCCAAATAGCTGCCTAAAAGAGCGTTGTCTAACTTTCCAGAGTTCTGCGCCAATAGCAAAAGATTGTTCAAACGGTTTGTATAATACTTCTCCACCATATCCAGCAAACATAGGTTCAAAAATACCAGCAGAGATTTTTGTGTATATTGATTTATAAGGGTTTGAAAAATAATTAGCTTGAAATCTTGTAATATGATATTTATCACTGTTTTTTAAATATTGCACAATATCTGTTCTGACATGAGGAATGATGCTATCAGAGGCTAATTTTAGTTCATCAAAATTATTATATAAACCAACTGATGCTACACTTAAAATATTAAAATTCTTTCTTAATAATGTCTCAGCGTGGAAGGCTAAAGATAGATCACCAAAATAAAAACCATCAGGGCCTCCAATTTGGCTTCTTATAGCTGGTGAAATTTTCCAAATTGTTGTTGGTAATTTTGTAGGTGGTCTAAAATCATGATCCAAATGTTGATCTGGATCAGGTTTGTATATAGTTACAGCGTCTAATAACGCATCAGTTTTTCTTTGGTCTTTAAATGCTAAATATTCAGCTCGCGGAATATCAACTGCAAACATAGACTGATCAGCATTAACAGCAACAAGTGAAAATTCTTCAATAACTTCTGGAGAAATTTGATCTAGGACTCTAGTGATCCTGCCAACGGCTTGAGCATTATTTAAGTACTTTGACTGAGCATATGTTATTTCGTATTTATTATTTCTTACATTTGCAGTTTGCATAAAAATTTTATTTTCTCCTAAAAGTTTTAGAGATGATTTGTATAAAAACTCTGCTTCTTCTGCATTAATAATAGTTTTATAAATTTCACTATTTTCTATTACGGGGGGTGAATCTTGTTTTGTAATACCTGTGGACCGCTTGGCATAATTTCCGCTAAGCGAAAAACCAAAATTTAAGGTATTATTTCTAATGTAGCCAAGCTTTAAATGAAAGTTTTTTGTTACTGGAAATACAAATGAATAATTAATTCTCTTATCTTGAGCTACCGGTAAATAACCCTCCCCATCAATCCCATAATTAGTTGAATCATACTCAATTTTTAATCTTGTGCCATTAAGCTTAGGTAGAAATACTTCAACCCCTCCAAAAATACCTGCTTTATCTCCTCCAAAAAATGTTCCATAGTTTATTTCTCCCCCTTGAGTATCTCCTTGTATATTTCTTTTTCTAGACGCAAATCTAGAATCCAGTTTTTTAAATGGATTAGAAATAGTTTTATTAGATATAGTTCCGAAACCTAAACCTAAAGTAAAATCAACATTTCCAACAAGTTTAGATGCCACGATAAATTCAGATGAGAAAAGTGACGATCCTCCAAAATCTCTAAAACCCACTGCAATTTGTGGCATGTACTTCTGTTCTTTTACTATTCTGAATTTTGCATCGAAACTTTTATCTTTATAGGATTGAGAGCCACTAAATGCCCTTGAGTCACTATAAAGTTTATTATTAACATCTGTATATTGATAAGAGGCTTCAAACCAATTAAATGGATTTCCCATAATTGAACCTCTCAAATATGGCTCAGAATGAGACCAGGTAAAGCCAATTGTTCCTCCCTTATGCAATCTAGCTGAGGGCATTTGAATTAAACCAACCGTTCCATAGTTTGAATAAGAAGGCTCATCGAAATAAGGGAAAATATAGTCAACTACTTGAGCAAAGGCTTTACCAGCAAAACAGCATAGCAATATTGTGAGGATTGAAAAAAACCTCATCAATTAAAACTAGTTATCAGAGATTGCTGCTATTGAAGCAGCGGTTACCGAGAGATTTGCTAATACAGGCGTTACCGTTTCAACTAACGCTAGCGAATCTAAAGGTCTAGCTTTTCTAGGAATAACAATTGTACTTCCGGGCAAAATATCTGTTCTATCAAAAGACATAAAAGGGAGGACGGGTATCTGGACACCACGCTTTCTTCGAAGAGCCTCTCCATTAGGTAATATTGCATATATTTTACTCTTGTCGGCCTCTTTTTTTAGCCCACCAGCTAGTTCAATATAATCATTAAACGAAGCTCCTACATTATGAGGAACTGTAACAGGATTTAACACTTGACCGACAATAGTTACAGTTGTTTGTATTTTTGGTATAAGTATTCTGTCTCCATTTTCAAGGATGATATTTTTATCAAGACTGTTTTGTATTTTAATTGGATTGAGTTCAGTCACTAGCCGACCAATAGGGGTAACATTCTCGAGAGAGGACATTAAAGAGATGAGTCCTACAAGATCAGTTGAATTCTGCTGAACATAACCACTAGCTACAGCGGATGCTAGAATTTGCGATAATTCAGCCTTAGATCTTTCAAGAGCCTTTCCTTCTATTTCTCTAATACTTTTTCTGGTAAAAATACCTCCTAATGCATAAGCGCTATTAGTAAGACCGCCAGACCTTTCATACAATTCAGATAATGATGTATTGTTTGAAATGGCGTAGATACCAGGGTTCTTAAATTCTCCCTCCAATTGAACATAACCTGCAGTTGAAGAACTTTCATCTAACTTCAAATTCAACATTGTTATATTAGTTAAAGATGATAAATCTTCAAAATTATATGAACCAAATCCTCTCGCTCTAATACCTACATCAAATACTGGTGCTGTGTTTAATTTACTAAGTAAAAAGCCTCCAGCATAGTTAAATAAGTCCAACGCATTAAGATCTCTTGCTGTTGGGTATAAGCCAGGAAATCTTACATTGCCAACCACTGGAACTGAATTAATAAGTAAAATGGGCAATAGATCACTATTTTCTTGAAAAAGCGGCGTGCATTTCACTGTCTTATTAGATGGAAACAGGGCTAATTTTGCTTCAATTAAATTTGATATTGGAGATGTTGTTAAGACGCTTAATGAAGATAAGCATTGTTCAGTGTTTGAGTTCTTTATGCTAACTTCATTGCTATCACCCTCAGAAGCAAGTCCTTCATTTATAAGGTTGGTATACATTGAATTTTTACCAGTTGATTGATCGTTAGACTGCAATAAGCTTGCGGCTAAAAAATTGTATACACTTTTTGATTGTGAGAATTTAATATCCTCCTTTGAAAATATAAAAACTTGATCCCCAGAGTAAATATTTAAATCATCTAATGATTTTTGATTAGTAAGAGTAAAAGTAAGAAGCCTGTATGACTTAGAAGAAAAATTTAATCTTTTTAGAATAGCAAACCCAGTATAGGTTTTATCTAATAAGTCTTTTTCTAAATTTATAATATCTCCCAATGATTTTTTACCATCAAGAGAATACTCCCCTGCATTCCTAATTGAGCCTGAAAGTAACAAAGAATTTACTAGCTGCCCCTCAGCGGAATTTATTCTAATAATATCTCCATTATCAATAGTAAATTTTGAAGAGTCCATAGGATTTATTATTGTTCTTTCACCAGTTGACAAGATTCTCTCAACAGATATATTTGATAGGTCAGCAAATGGTGTTACTCCTAGCGCAAATTTAATTAGATCATCCAGAGTTTCATCGGGTTTTATTTCATATATTGCAGGCCTGATTACTTCACCCATTATTGAGGCGCTAGACTTTAGACCATCAACTAAGACAGAATCTCCATCATTTAGAATAAAATCTGATGATTGAATATTGCCATTAATTAATAAATTGTATAGATCAATATTTTCAATCACGCTATTATCTCTAATAATCTTTATTGATCTCAAGGAGCTTCTATCGCCAACTCCTCCAGAAGAAATCAAACCATTTAAAGCAGTACCAAATGCATTCAACGCATAGGTTCCTGGAGTTTTAACATTACCAAGGACAAAAATTTGCTTTGATCTAATTTGAGATAAAGATATTATCGCTGTTGTACCAGCAAAAGCATTTTCAATACTATCTTTAATTGTTGACGATGCTTCTTCATATGTCAGGCCAGCGATCTGTATTTCACCAAGGTTTTTAATAGCAATGGAGCCATTCATATTTACTAAAATCTCTTCATCAAGATCAAAGCCTCCAAATGTAGAAATTTTTAAAGTGTCCCCTATTTTAATTTTGTAGTCATCCCTAAGAGGCAAACTATCATAGAAATTAAAGTCATTTGAATACCCAGAAAAAATGTCTTGTCCAAAAAGTTTGAGCTCATCTATGGTCTGAGGGATATCTTTTTTTGATTCATAAGAGCGATATTCATCCACTAGAAAACATGCTCTTTCATCTTTTGAGCATAATTTAGTAGCTAGCTCTATCCGTTTTTCATTTACCTCATTAAAAGTTATATCCTCTTTGTCTTGCTCGGACAAAGCATCTATTTGTGCAAAAATATTTTGTAATTCATTTTCGACAAAAGATCTATAACCTAAATCCTCTGGTTTCATAGCATCTCCCCCTCCAATAGCACCGCCACCTGAATCTAAAGCTTCAAGCAATTCTGCAAGTTGCTCATTTTCCTGAGCAAAGACTTGAGAACACAATAAAAGAAGAGAAAAGAGTGTTAATAAAGTATGTTTCATATCTATATATTGATTTAAGTTGTTGTATTATACACTTAAGAAAAGATTTATATTAGACATAATCTTTCATAAAAAGTTTTAATAATATAGTGATTAATTTTTACAAATTAACTGCAACTTAAGATTGTGATAATAATTTTCTAGGATATTCTGTCATTATTTTTCACCAATACACATCATATGAGTCAAATTAGGTCAGAGGTTTTATATATATCCTTGGATGGAATTATGGATCCACTTGGATACTCGCAAGTATTAAAGTATCTACAACATCTCTCAAATGAGCATAAAATTAATCTTATTACCTTTGAAAAAAAAAATAATCTAGATAATCCTTCTGCTCTTGCAAAAGCTAAATTAGATTGCCTCAGCCATAATATATGCTGGTATAGATTAAAATACAGAAATGGTTTTCTAGGCCTGGGTCAAATTTTAAATATTTTAAATATTATTTTTGTTCCAATAATTATATTTATAAAAAAAAATATTTCTTTGGTTCATATCAGAAGCTACATGCCGGGAATTACAATTCCATTTCTAAAAATTTTTTTTAAATTTAAATTAATTTTTGATATAAGAGGATTTTGGCCAGATGAAAAACATGATCGGCTTGGTTGGGATCAAATATCATTTAAATATAAGTTTTTTAAAAGGTTAGAAGTTTATTTGATGGTCAATGCTGACTGTATTATTACTCTAACTCATGCGTCAAAAAAAATAATAATAAAAAATTTTCGTATATCTGACTCTAATATTGAAGTCATCCCTACCTGTGTAGACTTCAATGAATTCAAACTAATAAAAAATAAAGAAGAAGATGAATTATTTACAATAGGTTATTTGGGGTCTGCTGATACTGCATATGATTTTAGAAAATTTTGCTTCTTGGTTGATCAGATGCAGGTATATTTAGATAAAAAAATCAATTTAAAAGTTCTAACCTCATCAAGTTTTGATGAAATTGCAAGATCATGCTCTTTTAAAAACTATGATAAGGTGAAACTTGAAGTAAAGTTTGTTGAACGCCAAAATTTATCTAATGAAATTTCTTCATTTAATTTGTTGGGTTTTTTTTTGAAGGAAAATTTTTCTGTTCAAGCCTCTATGCCAACAAAAATAGGTGAGATATTGGCTTGTGGCATTCCATTGATTTGTAATTCATTTAATTCTGATATCGAGAAGCTTGTCAACGAAAATAAAGTAGGTTTTACCTATGATTTTAGACAGCAGCTTACAAATAAAGATCTAAATAGAATATTTGAGCTGATTTATGATCCAAATACATCCCTAAATTGCATAAATACTGCAAAGAGTTACTTTTCCCTGCATGAAGGTTCATTAAAATATAATCGTATTTATTCTAAATTTGGTTAACTAAATAATAATGAAAAAAATTTTATTTGTATGTCCCTACCCTATAAATGTTGCTGCAGGACAAAGATTAAAGTTTGAGCCGCATTTTAAGGAGCTAGAAAAACAGGGATATGAAATTACTATTCACTCTTTCATGAATAAAAAACTATGGAATATAGTGTCCAATGAAGGATACATTTTTAAGAAAATTTTTTGGACTCTTGTAGGTTTAGCAAGAAGAATAGCATTGATACCTAGCTTGAAAAGGTATAATTGCACCTACATCTTTATGAATGTATTTCCCTTCGGTCCACCTATATTGGAAAGTATTTACATCAATTTATCTAAAAAAGTTATTTTTGATATTGAAGACAATATACTTTCTCCAGAGGTTGGAAGCATTAATAAGATTGCCTCTATTTTAAAGTCAACAAACAAAGCCTTATACCTTATAAATAATGCAGATAGAATTGTTTCTAGCTCCCCTGATCTTGAAAGAAGATGTAATGAAATCTCAAGAAAGAGCAATGCTTTATTTATCCCGCCAACTTTAGAAGAAAAAAGGTTTATTCCGAGGTCCAGTTCAAGATTAAATAAAGATAAGGTTGTGATTGGCTGGACGGGAACTTTCTCTTCAAGAGAATTTTTGAAAATAGTAATACCTCAGCTTGAAAAGCTCTATAAAAGAATAGAATTTACATTCATGGTAATTGGAAATTTTGAAATGGTGAATACAAATCTCGATTTAGAAGTACTGCAGTGGAACTCAAAGGATGAAATTACTCAACTCCATAATTTTGATATTGGATTATATCCGTTGCCTGAAAGTGATTGGATAGCTGGTAAGAGTGGGCTAAAAGCCCTACAATACATGGCAATTGGGATTCCTGCTGTTTGCTCGGCCTCAGGCAATGTCTTGAATTTTATAGAGCACGAGAAGGATGGAATTTTAATAGAGAGCTCAGATGAGTGGCTTATCAGCTTAGAAGAATTAATTAGGAACTCAAAAAAAAGAATCAGAATTGGCAAGAATGCAAGAGAAAAATTTTTAAAAAACTATTCTCAAAAAAATATATTTAATAAATATCTATCTGTTATTGAAGGGTAAATGAAGAAAATTTATATGAGTGGATGTGGAGGTATGCTTGGTGAAGCTTTTTACCAAGCCTTCAAATCTGACTATAAGCTCAAATGCACAGATATCGATATAAACGAATCTTGGTTAGAGTATCTTGATTTCAGAAATTTTAATGACTATATGAAATCTGTCTCAAGTTTCAAACCAGACTACCTGTTTCATATTGGTGCGCATACTGATCTAGAGTATTGTGAAAAAAATATTGATGATACTTATCTAACTAATACTATTTCTGTGGAAAATGCTGTAAATATAGCAAACAACTTAAATATACCTATTTTGTATATTTCAACTGCAGGAATATTTGATGGCTCCAAAGATGTTTATGACGAATGGGATCAACCTAATCCACTTTGTCATTACGCAAGAAGTAAGTTTGCCGGAGAGAGATATACGCTCGAGCAAGCTAAATATCCACTTGTTTTAAGAGCTGGCTGGATGATGGGTGGTGGGCCTAAAAAAGATAAAAAGTTTGTAGCGAAATTATTAAAACAGATAAAAAATGGTGCCTCTTCATTGAATGTTGTTGACGATAAACTTGGTACCCCGACCTATACCCATGATTTTGCCATGAATGCAAAGCTCATTATTGAGAGAGAAATTTGGGGTTTATATAATCTTGTGTGTCAAGGAGTGACTGGACGTTATGAGGTTGCAGAAAAAATTCTATCTATTTTAAACTTACAAGACAAAATTCAATTAAACAAAGTTGATTCTAGTTTTTTTCAAGAAGAGTATTTCGCACCAAGACCAGACTCTGAAAGATTAATTAATAAAAAATTAGAATTAAGAAGTTTTAATGAAATGAGAAATTGGAATGTTTGCTTGGAAGAATATCTAAAAAGTTACTATAGTGATTACCTATAATGAAATTTAAAGCAGAATGGCACTTTGATAAATCACTGTGTGAATTAACCCCAACTAAAATAGAGGATCAGCGAGGGTTCTTTTCCGAAGTCTATCAAAAAGATACTTTCAAGGAATTAGGCATACATGATAATTTCATCCAAGAAAATCAATCGTATTCTAGAAATAAATTTACCTTTAGAGGGCTGCATTTTCAAAAACCTCCTTTTGAGCAATCAAAATTGGTCAGAGTTCTGCGAGGTAGCATCTTAGATATTGCTGTTGATTTAAGGCAAGATTCTCCAACATACCTTCAGTATCGCTCAATATCATTGAGTGAAAATAATTTTAAGCAGGTCTTTGTTCCCATTGGTTTTGCTCATGGATTTTTAACACTTGAAGATCATTGCGAGATTTCTTATAAAGTCTCAAATCCCTATGATCATAAGAGTGATGTCTCTTTGTCAGTATTTGACAAACAATTAAATATTAAACTTCCTTGTTCAATTGAAGAAATTACTATGTCTGAAAAAGATGCTCAAGGACAAGAAATCAATTCATTAGGTAAAATATTTTAATGAAAATTTTAGTTACAGGTGGGCTTGGATTTATTGGTTCTGCGTTGCTAAGAACACTTATAGATTCAACGGATTGTGAAATATTGAATATTGACTCATGTACTTATGCCTCAATGCCGGAGTCCCTAGAGGGCAGAGAAAATAATTTAAAATATCAGTTTAAAAATATTGACATTAATGACTTCAAGGCTGTAAGCAGGACAATAGAAGAATTCAAGCCAAACAAAATTTTTCATTTAGCTGCAGAAAGTCATGTTGATAGATCTATTAAGAATCCTCACGAATTTATAAATACAAATATAGTAGGAACATTTAATATTTTACAATCACTTAAAATGTTTAAAAATGAACTGCCAAAAGATTTCATTTTGATTCATATTTCAACTGATGAAGTTTTTGGAACTCTAGATTTTGATGATGCTCCATTCAATGAATCGTCGCCATACGAACCAAACTCTCCGTATTCAGCCTCCAAGGCTAGTTCTGATTTGCTGGTTAGAGCTTGGAACGAAACATATAATATAAAAACAGTAATTACTAATTGCTCAAATAATTATGGGCCGTGGCAAAATCCTGAAAAGCTAATACCTAAAATTATTTCTAGTGCGCTAAATAATGAAATAATTCCAATATATGGAGATGGTCAAAATATAAGAGATTGGCTTCATGTTGATGATCATATTGCGGCTCTATTGCTGGCTAGTGAATCTAAAAAATCTTTTGAAAGATTTACAATTGGAGCTAACCAAGAATGCTCAAATATAGATCTAACAAAAATTATCTGCTCATACCTAGATAAAAAAATACCTAAAGAAAGGTCGTATTTTGATCAAGTAGAATTTGTAAATGACAGATTAGGGCATGACTTAAGATATGCGATAGATTCATCATATATTTCAAAAGAAATGGGTTTTGATCCTCGATTTAGTCTTGAAAAGGGCATTGAAGAAACAATTGATTGGTACTTACAAAACTTAGATTGGCTCAAAAACAAGACTTTATAACATTAGGTAACATATTTTATGAAAGGTATTATTTTAGCTGGGGGCTTAGGCACAAGATTGCATCCCTCTACAATAAGTGTTTCTAAACAACTACTTCCAATTTATGACAAACCACTCATATATTATCCATTATCAAACCTGCTTGCAGCTGGAATAAATGAGGTTTTGATTATCTCAACATCAGATAACATACATCTTTTCAAAAAATTATTTGGAAATGGTGAATTGCTTGGCATTAAGCTTTATTATCAAGCACAAGACCATCCTAATGGAATAGCTGAAGCATTTATAATTGGTGAAGAATTTATTAATGGAGATGATGTAACATTAATCCTTGGAGATAATATTTTCTATGGAAATCAAATTATTTCTCAGCTTAATGCTCAAGCTATAAAAAAATGCAAAGGTGCAAAAATTTTTGCTTACAAGGTTCCAGATCCTGAGAGATATGGAGTAGTTGATTTTGATGCAGATTTTTCTGCTGTCTCAATAGAAGAAAAGCCATCAAAGCCTAAGTCTAACTTTGCGGTAACAGGTTTATATGTCTATGATGAACTTGTATGTGATTATGCAAAGTCACTCTCTCCATCTCATAGAGGTGAGCTGGAGATAACAGACTTAAATAACTTATACCTTGAAAAAAAAGAGTTGGATGTTCTCTTGCTAGATGCGGGAACTGCATGGCTTGATGCTGGCACTCCAGACTCACTATTAGAGGCAGCGCATTTTGTTCAAACTATTCAAAACAGACAATTAATACAAATTGGATGTTTAGAAGAAATCTCTTATAAGCAGGGATTCATTTCCACAGAAGCTTTTAGGGATTTAGCTATCAAGGCCCCTCAAAATAGGTATGGAGAATACCTAAGAAATCTATTAGAGGAAGAAACTACTTAGAGTTAACTTCATCACTGTTATCAGTTAGTAGTTTTTTATTAATTGCAATATAAAATGATGCAATAACATAAGGAAAAAATAGTGTAAATCGATACCTGACAAAGGTGCCCTCATTAAATGCTAATAATGAATATACTAAAAGAGATATAATTAGTGAAAAAGTTAAAAAGATAAATTCATAATTCTTATATAATTTATACTTTACAGCTATCCAAACATATAAATAAATTAACAAAATACTTTCTAAAAATTGCATAGGATAAAAGATATTTTCCCAAGATCCTGGTAAGGGCATCAATAAAAGATTTGGTAGGCCAATAATTGCCAAGAAAATTAATTCAGGCATTGAATTTATGGTTATGGAATCAATAATTTGATCTCCATAAAGCGACCAAGCTGCATACCCATAGAGGCCATTGCCTAAGTCTAAATCTTCAGCCGCAAATCCATACCTATAGGAATTTATGATTTCTAAAATTACATCATCAAATGTAAATGTGCCTGCTAAAATAATAACGGAGTATAAAAATAGATAGTTCAGACTTTTATGAGCTCTAAACATTAATCTTCCTATGTAATAAATTAAAAAGAAAACGAACATTTGAAGCTTTAAAATCAATAAAGGGGCCAAAAAGATAGCTGCAAATAGATATTTACTTCTCAAAATATTAATAAAAAACAATATTGAGATAATAATTATTAAGCAATCTCTTAAAGATAACGAGGAATAAAGAACTAAACTAGGAACAATAAAAAATAATAATAAAATATTTTCGTCATTAAAAAATCTTTTTAGCCATATAAATACTAGAAAAAGAAAAAACTTATTGGCAAATGCCAAAGAAGTAACTGTCATATAGTTTGGGATTGGTGCAAACCCTAACAATTTAATTGTCAATGTAACAGGGTTTATTATTCCAAAGATATTTGAAACATCTACTGAAAATCCTTTTAAACCTTGGGCTTCTATATGCGGAAGAGATACCCCTCTTGATTTAATTGAAGCAACTTCTCCACTATATTGAAATTGATCAGGAAAGAGGAATGGAGAAAACAGAAAATAATTTAGAAATAATGGTAATGAGAATAGACCAATCCATACAATCAAGGAATTTACATTGATAATTTGAAGTTTATAAAAAAAAATAGCCAGAATTGCTAAAAAAAGAAAGTTTGCTAGCTCAAATATATAATAGTAAAAACTACCCCCATAATTAATTAGTTCAAAATACTCATTTACCATAAATCATCTTTATTTTTACGAACAAAATTAAACAAAATAGAGCCGAAAACAAAAATAATTAAATAAGATAAAAAAATTGCGGGTGCTTTTGGTGAAACAGGATACTCAGATGAGTATGGAGGATCAATAAAGTAAATATGGTAAGGGAGGTCATTTTCTAGGGTTGCAATCTTTAAATATTCTCTATTTATTGTTCCAGATAACGATGATGTAATTGCAGAATTCCTTGAGACAGCAAGTTGTTTATAAGTTTCAGCAATTACTGCTTTTGACCTTGCAATTAAGTGCTCTTTCGCATATCGATCAGCTTCCAAAATAATGTCATTTAAAAATTCAATTGCAAATTCTTGGTTATCAGACATCATGGATACAGTGATATTAGTTCCTTTGATTTCTTTGCTCAGAAAAACACTTCCACCAATGAAAGCTTGCAAATCATGCGGAGAATAATAATCATAAAGATCATATCCAACCAGCAGCGATCCAATTTTCTCGGAAATGGTATGGTTTCTCTCAATTGTATTAAAATCAATGTCTTGATTTCCGCCTGCATATATTTGAGAACCCCATCCTTTTTCCCACATTCTTTGCGCCACAACATATGAGTATATATTTGACCGGAATTCATTAAATACATTTCCTTCACTGCCTACTATGCCCAGAAGACCACCACCGCCAGTTTGGTTAATGTTCATACCAGATTCTGCTTCAGCCTCTCTTAAGGTTGCAGACACATAGAATTGTGGAAGTGCAAATTGAATGCTTATGATGCTAATAAACAAAGAAGCTATTGCAAAATATAATGAAGTCTTTATCCATATAAATTCAAAAAAGAAATTTTTTGCAATTATAGACTTCTCTTTTATATTAAATTTTTGTAAAAAGTTCATGTGCGGTATAAGTTATATTATTAATTTTAGCTTAAGTATAGTAGTGTGCGTGATGGAAGCAAGAATTTCAAAAAATTATTTAGTGGATTCTAACCAACTTTGAAACATTAGAATACTCCATATTCTAAAGGTCCAATTTCTTTTACCTTTTAAATGCTCATTCCAAATGTTGCTTACATATTCAGCGTTAAGATATCCCTCACTTATAAGCCTTTCTTTATCTAAAAGAGAATCTGCCCAATCTTTTAATGGGCCTTTTAACCAGTCACTTAAGGGAATACTAAAACCAGCCTTAGGGCGTTCAATTAATTCTTTTGGTACATACTTATACAAAATATTTCTTAGCACCGACTTTCCTTCTGTGCCATTAATTTTCATTTCTATAGGCATTCTCCAAGCCAGCTCAACAATTTTAGGATCTAAAAATGGGACTCTAGTTTCTAAACTAACATTCATTGCTGCTCTATCAACTTTGCATAAAATGTCATCAGTGAGATAGTTTAAAGTGTCTTTGTACATCATTTGAGAAGCAAAATCATTTACTCCATTTTTTGGTAATTTATCAGTCAAAAAAAGAGGTTTTAAGACTATGGTCGGCACATGATCATTTGATAAAACAACTTTATCTGCACCACTTTCTGAGATCATATGAGTAAACAAATCATCCTGTGAATTAACCTTAGTTAATCTACTAGAAAATTTATGAACCTTATCTCCAAATTGATTTAAAAATTTGTCTTTTTTAAAAAACTTCAAAAAGGAACTCATAAGATTATCCCAAAAACTAATTGGTATTATAATTAATGTTCTGCCAATAAATTTTCTGGCTAATTTAGGCAGTTTATTTAATTTGCTCCAAAGCTTTGGAGCTAGTAAATAACGATTATACCCTCCAAACAACTCATCTCCTGCGTCTCCTGATAATGAAACAGTAACAGCATGTTTTGCAGACTTGCATACAAAGAAAGTTGGAATTTGTGAATAATCTGCAAATGGTTCGTCATAGATTCTTGGCAAATCTGAAACTAATGACTGAGCGTCCTCCCCCGTTACGAATAATTCTGAGTGATCTGTTTGAAGATGATTTGCAACATCTTCAGCATAAGGCGCCTCATTAAATTCCGGATCTTCAAAACCTATTGTAAAGGTTTTAATGGGTTGGGAGTTTTGTTTTTGCATCAACGCAACAATTGTTGAGGAGTCAACCCCACCTGATAAAAAAGCTCCCAAGGGCACATCAGAAAGACTTTGCATCTGAACAACATCTAACAACTCTTTTTCTAGAGCTTCAGTTGCCTCATTAATATTTGTAAACAAATTTTTTGAGGACTTCTCAACAACTTCTTTAAAATCATACCATTTAGAGATTGTTAAATCTTCATGGCAAAATTGATTCATTGAAGTCGGATGAGGTAATTGTCTTGGCGGGGACTTTGGTGGATTAGAAGTTATTTTTAAAATACACCCAGGCTCTAATTTATATATATTTTCGTAAATACTAAATGGGCAAGGAACATACATGTATGTAAAATACTGAAGCAATGCCTGATGAGAAATTTTATTTGAGAAATCGGTATATTGTTGAAATGCTTTTAACTCAGAAGAAAAACCAAAAGTTGACTGTTTCTCAGCTTCTATCCATCCAAAATATAGAGGTTTTTCACCAAATCTATCACGGATAAGATAAAAATTATTGTTTGATTTGTCCAATAATGCAATGGCAAACATACCTCTGAGTTTTGGTAAAGTTTGCTCAATACCCCAATGCTCGAATGCAGCTAATAATGTTTCCGTATCAGAGGTACTAGTCCAAGCGATTCCTTCTTTTTCATGCTCTATCTCAGCCCTTAAGTCATTATGATTATAAATTTCACCATTATAAACAATCACCAAATTGTTAGATTTAGATTGCATGGGTTGAAGTCCGCCTTTCGATGTATCTAAAATTGATAGTCTTCTGTGACCAAACACCACATCATTATCTGTATTTAAAAGAATATTAGAATCATCTGGGCCTCTATGAAATAAAGAGTCTGTCATAGACTTGATGATCAGTTCAGCATTAGCTATATCAGTAGCTTCTGATCTATAAAAACCTGTTATTCCGCACATTGATTAAATATTTCTTTCTAGATGCCAAATGGCAACCTTGGTTAGACCGTCTTGTACTTTATGGGTAGGCTTATATCCGAGCAATTTCTGTGCCTTTGTAATGTCAGCCTGAGAATGTTTGACATCACCTTCTCTAAAATCACGATAGATTAATTTCTTATGAAAAAATGAAGTTTGTTGAAAAATAATTTTTCTAAGCTCATCATAAAGCTGATTTAAAGATGTTCGATCGCCAACTGCTATATTGTAGACTTGATTTAGAGCACTTTTTTTTGATGCTGTCGCTGCAAGAATATTAGCTTGAATAGCATTATCTATAAAACAAAAATCCCTGCTTGTGGATCCATCTCCATTTATAAAAATTTTCCTATTTTTAACCATTGCATCTACCCATTTTGGGATAACAGCCGCATAAGCACTATTTGGAGTCTGTCTTTTTCCAAAAACATTAAAATATCTAAGACCAATGGAATCAAAGCTGTAAGACTTTTGAAAAACATCAGCATATAGTTCATTTACATACTTTGTTACCGCATAAGGGCTTAAAGGTTTGCCAATAATATGTTCTCTTTTAGGTAGAGCTGAATGGTCGCCATAAGTAGAACTGCTGGCAGCATAAACAAAACTTTTGACTTCTGCATCTTTTGCAGCCTGGAGGATATTTAAAAATCCGGAGATATTACTTTTGTTTGTTCTTATGGGATCTTTAATACTTCTAGGAACAGAACCTAATGCAGCTTGATGAAGAACATAATCAATATTTTTACAAGCTACTTTACATGTTTTTAAATTTGATATATCCCCTTTAATAAATTTAAATTTTGACCACTGTTTTTTGGAAACCAGGGACTGAACTTCTAATAAATTATCTTTTTTTCCTGTGGATAGGTTGTCTAAGCCAATAACAGTTTGATTTAATTGCAGCAATGTTTCCAATAAATTACTCCCTATAAAACCTGCAACACCAGTAATTAACCATACCTTAGGATCATTTAGTAATTTTTTTTGAGCAGATAGATAGGTTGGCATTTTTATAATCTTATATCTACTTGATCAGATGGAAATAAATATTTTAAATCGTAAATAATGTGCTTTTGCTTACCAAAAGATTTGATCTTGTTAAGTCCCATTTTCATAAACTTTTTATGTGAAACAGCTAAAATAATTCCATCATAGAAATCAGAATTAATCTCTTCTAAAAGAGATATGCCGTATTCATTTTTTGCAACATCATGGTCAACCCATGGATCAAAAACATCAACCTGGCATTTGTAATCACGCAACTCATTTACTATATCTATGACTTTTGTGTTTCTGATATCAGGGCAATCCTCCTTAAAAGAAAGACCTAAAATTAATATTTTTGATTTGTTAATTTTAATATTATTGTTAGCGAGGAGTTTGATCATTTTGGAAGATACAAATGATGCCATACTATCATTAAGCTTTCTGCCAGCTAGAATTATCTCAGGTTTATAGCCAAGGCTTTTAGATTTATGCGTTAAATAATATGGATCGACTCCTATGCAATGACCTCCAACTAAGCCTGGTCTAAAAGGAAGAAAGTTCCATTTAGTTTCCGCTGCTTTGAGCACTTCCTCAGTGTCAATCTTCATGATGTCAAAAATAATTGCCAACTCATTTATAAGAGCAATATTTAAATCTCTTTGTGTGTTCTCTATCACCTTTGCTGCTTCTGCAACCTTAATACTCTTTGCCTTAAAAGTTCCAGCTTTTATTATTGTTTTATAAACTTTATCAATGAAATCTGCTGCTTTTTCATTAGAGCCAGAAGTTACTTTGGTAATATTGGGCAATCGATGTTTTTTATCTCCTGGATTTATTCTTTCAGGAGAATATCCGACATAGAAGTCTTTATTGAGTGACAATTTAGAAACTTTTTCTAAAATTGGAACACAGTCTTCTTCGGTTGCACCTGGGTATACTGTAGATTCATAAACAACAATATCATTCTTTTTTAAAATAGAGGCAACAGTATTTGAGGCTTGAATCAGAGGAGCCAAATTAGGCTGATTATTTTTTTTTATAGGAGTTGGAACGGTAATTATGTAAAAATTGCAATTTTTTAATTTTTTAATATCTGAAGAAAAGGAAAGATTTTTAGCTTTTTTTAAATCTGACTCATCAGTCTCATTGGTATAGTCTTTACCATTCTTAAGTTCTTTAATTCTTTCTTTATTTATATCAAAACCAATAACACTAAATTTTTTACTAAATTCAATTGCCAGAGGTAATCCAACATAACCTAATCCAATGATCCCAATTTTGGTCGATTCTAATTTCATAATTTTAAATTGTGAGTAATAGAGATACTTTTTAAAACATACAAAACTCTATTAAATTCTGAAGATGAACTAGGCATTTATATATTTTTTATAAAGATTATAAATGAAAGTAAGCCATTTTTCGTCATTGGGATAATCTTTATAAGATTTTGGAGGTGCATTTAAAATTGATTCAAATTCCTGAAGTGTGATTCCAAATTTTTTACTCACATAATCTTTGTCTTTTTTTACCTGGGGAATATTATATGGTAATTCTTCAAGCTGCTTTAAGGCTTCCTCTCTAGTGACACTGCCAGAACAAATTTGAGATGATAGCGTCGCTCTTCTGTAATCTAAATTAAACTTAACTGGTTGAAAGTAGGACTGTATAAATCTTGTATAAACTGACTCATGGTGCTTTCCTCCGTACTCATGATAACCAACCTCGTCTTTTAAAATGCTTAGGGCTTCTTGCTTATCATATGGAAGTAGATTTAATAAGTACACCATCCGAATTCTCTTAATGAATTTGTAAAAAATCTCCGCTTTCCAATCAAATGTAGGGAATGTTTTAATTTTTTTATATCCAAATTGCTTTTGAATGCTTTTAAGCAACTTAAGATCCTTAGGATTATAAAACCACAAATCAGGTAATATACCTTCAGTGGCATAATTTCCACCACCAATGATATATTTGATATTGTTACGTGAAGCAACCTTATGCAAAATAGATACTATTGCAACATCTGTAGGTATCTCAACCTCAACAATCGACGACTTTAGAACTGAAAGTTGTATATCTTTAAATTCATCCCAATCTAATACATAACTTTCGTAGTCAATATTCAATCGGGTACATAAATTTCTTATATTTTTTACAGACTCCTCTGAATTCCAACCATTATCCATATGCACAGCAAGGGGCCTAAGACCTAATTCTTTTACAATATATGCGACATAACTGCTGTCTGTTCCTCCACTAACACCTATAAGACAATCATATTTTTTATTTTTTCCAGATTTTTTAATGCTTTCAATTAAATCTTTTAATCTTTGCTCTCTTTCAAGTCCTTGGGGTTTTATAATTTTTGATTCTTCTAAAAATGTTTCGCAATGGTTGCAATTTCCATCCTCATCAAATCTTATATCAGGATCGGAAGTATCCATAACGCAACGCTGGCAGATTTGATAATGTTTCATTTGTTTGCTCTTCGATAGTTTAAGGATGCTATAAAATACTAGACTATTTTAATGATATCTTCCCTAGAAGGATAGTTAATTAACACGCCTTTATTCAAACCTTGATAGACAAAAAAACTCCCAGCAGCAATACCATTTACTCTTCCATTTTTATAGACAGATTTACAATCTTCCATATTTCTACATCCTCCTAGAGCAACAGTAGGAATTGCCACTGAATCAGAAATGCTCTTTATAAGGTCAAGGTCAAAGCCTGCCATGGTTCCATCTTTGTGAATTGATTGAATGATTATTTCTCCGGCACCTTTATCCTGAGCAATTTTAGCTAATTCAACTGGTGTGTATCTGGTCGCCTCTTTCCCATTTCTGATATAAACACAATCTTTTTTTCTAAAAAATGTTTTTTTAACATCAATGCATAACACAATGGTTGAGGACCCAAATGTTTCTGAGGCTTCCTTTAAAAAATTTATATTCTTAATAGCAAATGAATTTAATATAACTTTTTCGGCTCCGCATGCAATTAAACTTTGAATATCATCAATGGAGGTTATTCCACCACCTACAGAAAAGGGCATATTGGCCTCTTCACCAACCCTTCTAACAACCTCTGAGGAAATTGTTCTTCTCTCTTTGGTTGCGTCTATATCTAATAGAACCAATTCGTCTGCCTTGAGTTCATTAAAAATTTTGACAGCATTAATTGGATCACCAATATAATTATAATTCTTAAATTTTACTGATTTAACTAAAGCATTATTCTTTAGAAGAAGAACTGGTATTAATCTTGGTCTAAACATTTAAATTAAATAGCGATAAAATTTTTTAAAAGTGTTCGTCCAGCATCATGACTTTTTTCAGGATGATATTGAACACCAAAAATATTTTCTTTTTCAATTCCTGAACAAAATTTTTCTATATATATAGTTTCATTAAGTACAAGATTTGGATCATTTGGTTCCAAAAAAAAAGAATGCACAAAATAAAATTCATCTTCAAAAGAGATATTTTTCATCAATGCGCTCTTTTTTAATGAATTTACAGTATTCCACCCCATGTGAGGAATTTTAAATTTTTTGGAATCGTCTGTTTGAAATTTTTTAACTGATGCATCTATCCAACCGAGACCATGATTGCTACCACTACCCTCCTCGCTTGATATAGCCATAAGCTGCATACCTAAACATATACCTAAAACAGGTTTTTTTTGAATAAGTGCAAACTCATTTAATGGCTCAATTAAGCTTAATTCAATCAGATTATTCATCGCTTTATTAAAATGGCCTACACCTAATAAAATAATCTTATCTGCTTCAAAAATATCTTGAGGTTCTGAGGAAACTGTTACAGTAATATTTTCTTGAAGTAGTTTTTTCTGAACGGAAAAAATGTTTCCCATTCCATAATCTACTATATGAATTTTCATTAATTAAATTCCAGTTGTTATATCTAATTCTTATTATAGAGAATATTTATATAGCCTTGTTCTTGATATTAATTATAGTAATCCTCAAGAGGTGCAGTAAATTTTTTCCTCGATAATATATTGATAATCTTATTAGCATAAAAAATTAATTTTTTAGGCATTAAAATAAAAATTGCTCCAACAAAATATCTAAAGCTGAGCAAAGATTTTGGAGTAGATTTTATTGATGTGAGTATCAATTTTTTTGCCCATGCAATTTCAAAGTTTGTTCGCAGGCAATGCCAGGCATTACTAAATACAATACCAGCTCTATACTCAGCCAAAGGTAAGATAGCATCCTTCGGAAAGTCTTGAGATGTGGCAAGCCTATCCAAGCAGATCAGATGCATCTCCATGTTTTTCTTAATTGCTTTGCCCATATTTTGGTCATGATATCTCATAACAACCAATGGAGCCTCGAAGTAAAAAAATTTATATTTAAGAGCAATCCTCCAGTACAGAGACTCCCCCTCACTAAAGATATCCTCATATAATGGGAATTCTAAGTAAGTCTTAGTTCTTACTAATGGAGCAATAGGATTTATAAAGCCATCTGAATATTCTTTAAGCAATTGAACTAAGCAGCTACCATGAGCTTTTGTTGAAGAGATTGGTTGTTTGCTTCCCGACTTATTATCTAATTCAATCCCAGGTCCATGGACGACACCCCATTCATTAGATAAGGAAGAAAATATTTTTACCTGTTGTTCTATTTTGGTTGGTAGGTAGTAATCATCAGCATAAAGCAAACTAATATATTCTCCTGATGCTTTTTGAGCAGCCTGATTTTGACGCAAAGAAATTGACTGGTTTTCCTTATGGTCCAGAAAGATCACACGATCATCATCTAAAAAAATTTTTATAATTTGTTTAGTACTATCTGTTGAGCCATTATCTGAAATAATAATCTCAAGATTTGTATAAGTTTGATTAAGCGCGCTACTGATAGCCTCTTTTATGTATTCCTCTTGGTTATAGGATAGGATGATTATGGAAACTTTAGGATTAAAAGTTTTTATTTTTAAATCTTTATTCAAATCAATTAATTGGAAAAATATTCTTGTATCTGGCTGATGCTCAAACTTAGGACATCCTCTTTATGATGGTAAGATTTATACCACATAGCTGTTTTATATATTGAGTCTTCAACACTCCATTTTGGTTGCCAGTTTAGCCTATGGAAGGCCTTGCTAATATCCAAACTCAAGGATTGTGCCTCATGAAGCTGATCAACATCTGAATTGAATTCTATGACCTGATTAATTTCCCAAGAAGCACAAAATAACTCTGAAATTTCTTTTACTGTTTTAATATCTGCAATATGAGGACCAAAGTTCCAACTATCATTTCCTTCTGAACCAGAATTATATAAATTTTCAGCTACGCATATATATCCTGAAATTGGTTCAAACACATGCTGCCATGGTCTTGTTGCAAAAGGATTCCTTAAAAATAGTTTGCTTTTTTGGTCAATCGACCGGTATAAATCTGGTATTAATCTATCTTGGGAGAAATCTCCCCCTCCTATTACATTGCCTGCTCTAACTGAACTTACACCAGGAGACTTTAATGGGTTATGAAAAAAAGATTTTTGATAAGATTTAATCAATAATTCAGCGCAACCTTTGCTGCTACTATAGGGATCATGGCCGCCTAAAGGGTCAGTTTCTCTATAGCCCCAATCCCATTCATTATTTTCATAACATTTATCAGTGGTGACCATAATTGCTGATTTTACAGAGCTTGAGCTTCTGATAGCTTCTAGAATATTAAGAGTGCCCATTAGATTTACTTCATAAGTTGTAACCGGATCAATATATGACTCACGAACCAATGGCTGAGCTGCTAAATGAAAGACAAGCTCGGGTTGAAAATCAACAAAGGTCTTGAACACTTTCTCTCGATCCCTTATGTCGGCATCAACTGTGTTTGTAATAGATCTAATTTTAAGACAATCATATAGCTCAATATTTTTGTTAAATTTTGAGCTAGATAATCCTTGAATTTTTGCGCCAGCCTCACTTAGAACAAGTGACATCCATGCTCCTTTGAAGCCAGTATCGCCAGTGATCAGTACTTTTTTATTTTTCCAGAATGATTTATTCATATAATTACTTGATCATATTAATTGTAAACAATATTCTATCTTACTATTTATAAAAGAATATCTTCATAAAGCTTGCCTATTTTTTTTTCAGAAAAATCTTCTGATCTTTTTATTAACTTATCTGATTCCATTGGGTTTGATAATCCATTCAATATAGCATTTGCCAATGCTTTATGGTCATTCACTTCGCACAAGGTACCCAATGCGCCATCCAGCAAAATTTCACTGGGACCAGATTTACAATTTGTTGAAACAATATTTAGACCTCTAGACATAGCCTCAACAATCACAACTCCAAAACCCTCATAATTTGAAGGGAGAACAAACAAATCAGCCAAATCAAAGTAAGGCAGTGGATCCTCAACCCAGCCGGCTAAAAAAATATTTTTATCAAGACCCATATTTATAATTTTTTTAGCTATGTCAGCTTTCTCATCTCCATCGCCTAAGATTAATAAATCAAGGTCCATATCAAGTGAGTATTTTGCAAAATATATTGCATCAACTAAATTTGTAAAGTTTTTTTGAGCCTTAAACTCTCCCACTGCTATAAGTTTCTTATTTCTAGATGTCATCCAAGACTTTATAACCAAATTAGACCTATCAATTTCTTGCAAAGGCTTCGAAATTACAGGGTTATGTATAACTTTAATTTTATCTTTATGCACTCCTTTAGCTTCAAGGTCTTTTTTAACACCTTTGGAAACTCCAATAATAAGATGAGCAAATTTATAGAAAAAGAATATTGAAATTTGTTGTACAAATTTAAATAATTTAGATCTGCTTTGAAATTGCTCGGAAAGATTGCAATGCTCAATAAAAATTAGTCTTGTTTTGGGAGAGAATAATCTAACTACAAAACTTAGAGATGTTAAAGGCCAAACATTAGAAATAAAATTATCAAATTTATTTCTGATAACAAAATGAATTAATTTATGAGGCAAATATTTGATTTTATTGATATTCAAACAAACTATTTCAATGTCTGGCTGTATAAATTCAGCAAAATCATTTCTATCAGACAAGGTTAAAATGGTCACCTTTCTACCAAGAGAAGAAAAATAATTAGCTAAAGAGACAATAACCTTTTCGGTTCCACCAAAGCCAAGATCATAGTTCAAAAAACAAACTGAGCCCATTCCAATCTTGGGACTATACTGAGGGACTTTCAACATCCATCAAAAAGCTATGAAAACTGCTCAATAAATTCTTCAATAGAGTTATGAACATGAGCAAGCATTTCATTGGTGAGACCATGATGAAGTGCAAGCAGGATGCCTCCTCTCATTACTCTATCAGCATTTACAAAATCCTCAGCAGAACCGAGACAATTGATATCTTTAAAACCTGGCTGTCTTAGAATATTTCCTGTAAATACCACCCTAGTCTGAATATTTCGATTTTCAAGGAATATTTGAAGATCAGTTCTAGTGAATGGAGAGCCATCCTTTACAATTGCTGGGAAAGCAAGCCATCCTGTTTCTGCATTTGGATTTTGAACTGGCAGATCAAAATACTGATCATACTTTGAAAGGAATTGATAATGATGATTAAAATTTACTTGTCTAGCTTTGATATTTTTAGATAATTTTTTATATTGTACTAATGCAAATGCTGCACTAATTTCAGATGGCTCTAATTGATATCCAATCTCTTCAAATACAAACTTTGCATCATATTGCACGCCATCCAAATCGATATTAAACCTATTTTCAATTGCCTCACTATCACTAAATAGCGAGGAGCTTCGACCCCATGACCTCAGCAATCTTGCCTTTTCATATACCTCACTTGAGTCTGTAACAAGCATGCCACCATTTCCTGCTCCATTGATAACGTGAGAGCCATAAAAGCTTGTTATGGCCGCGTCACAATATGAGCCATTAGATTTACCAAAAAGTTTTGCTCCCAATGTATCTGCGGAATCACAAATAATCTTTATATCTTTGTTTTTACCATGAACTATTTCCTTTATTTTTTCCCATTCACATATGTTTCCCATTAAATCTGGAGCAATAATTGCAGATGTCTTCTCATTAATTGCTGCATCAAGCTTTTCAACATCAATGCAGTAAGAATTAAGACCAACATCAACAAAGTGAGGAATAAGATCATTCTTCACTAGGCAACCAACAGTTGTGGCAAAAGTTAAAGCGGGAGTGATAACCTCAGAGCCTTTTGGCAGATTTAAAGCTTCTATTAATATATATAATGCTGAAGATCCAGAGTTAACCATAACAGCTTTTGATTTTTCAAATGATTTTGCAATCTTTTCCTCAAATAATGAAACATTCTTTGACATTTGGGTTGTTGTATTTAACACCTCTATAACTGCTTCTATTTCCTCTTGCCCATGCACAGTTGAGCCATAAGGGACTCTTATATAATCTTCCATAACTAATCCTTGATAATGGTTTTTGCTATTTTATTAATTCAAGACGCTATTATATTAGAAATAAAATAAATAAGCTTTCGTAAATAAAATAATTTAACGCCTAAATAGTTATTTCAGTAATGTTAGAATACTTAAAAAATAATTCTTTAGTATTGAATATGAAAGCAGTAATTTTAGCAGGAGGTCTAGGAACTAGACTATCCGAAGAAACACATAGCAGACCCAAGCCAATGGTTGAGATTGGAGGCTTGCCTATATTGTGGCACATCATGAAAATTTTTGAATTTTATGGGATAAATGAATTCATTATCTGTTGTGGCTACAAAGGTTATTTTATAAAAGAGTATTTTGAAAACTATCATCTTAGAAATACGGACATAACTTTCAATCTTAAAGATGATTCTTCTTCCATAGTAAGAAATACGAAAGAAAATTGGGTTGTCACATGTGTTGATACTGGAAATGAAACTTTAACAGCTGGTAGATTGAAGCAAATCAAAGGTTTTCTAGAGCCAAATGAATCATTTTTTTTTACTTATGGGGACGGAGTTGGAAACATTAACCTTGATAAATTATTAGGCTTTCACAAATCTCATGGGAAATTAGCAACTGTAACCGCAGTAAATCCTCCAGGCAGGTTTGGAATTTTAAAAATTAACGAAAATAATGATGTCGAGCAGTTCAATGAAAAGCCTGATATCGGTAATTCGTGGATTAATGGAGGTTATTTCGTACTTGAGCCTGCTGTTATTGATTATATTCCGGATTATAACGTTGCTTGGGAAGCAGAGCCTCTGCAAGAAATCACAAAAAATCATCAATTATCTGCTTATAAACATAATGGTTTTTGGCAGCCAATGGATACTATTGCTGAAAAGAAATATTTAGAAGAATTATATTTATCAAACTCTGCTCCATGGAAATTATGGGATTAAAGATCTTCTTCATGCAGCTTTTAACTCATTTTTTTTTTAATACTGATTAGTTTTTTTAATGTCCTATTATCAAAGTTTCAAATTTCTTCTGGGGAATGAAAATAAGAAAATATTTCCTTTAACAATTCTTTTTATGTTGACATCTTTAGTAGATCTATTGGGCATAAGTTTAATTGGGGCATATTTAGCTATTATTTTTGATCAGTCCTTCATATATCAATTTGAACAATACTCTTTTTTAAATTTTTTAATAGAGTATGAGCATAGCCAATTATTAATGGTAATTGGAGTGACTCTTATAGCAATGTTTATTGTAAAGTTTATTTTCTTGCTTTTTTCTAATTATTTAATACTTTCATTTGCTGCCAAAGAGCAGGCTAAAATACAAAAATTGTTAGTGAATGGAATACTAAATCAAAGCTACGAAAACTTTCTCTCCAGCAATGCTGGTGATAATCTATCCTCGGTTGCAAATTTTTCAGGCACTTACAGAGAAGTGCTGCAAGCAACGCTGCAAAGTTTGAGCAATATCATTGTAATTATTGCGGTTTGTGTTTTTCTGGGAATCACAAGTTTTATAACCTTTTTTACATTATCAGTGATGATCAGCCTTATCATTGGCTTATACAACTTTGTTTTTGCTAAAAGAATACATTCTTATGGCAAAGACTACACTGATGGTGCAAGTGATATGATTCAAGGAACTTCAGATGTTTCAAGTGGCTTAAAGGAAATCAAAACACTAGGTAAAGAAAATTTTTTTATTAGCCTGGTTAGTGATTCAGCAGATAAAATTGCTCATGCATCACTGAAACTAAACTTTCTTGGAATTATCCCAAGAAATCTAATTGAAGTAGTGCTGATTATATTTGTTGTTTTTGTAGTTGGAATTAATTTAAATAACAATGAGCAGCTGTCCACTTTGTTATCGATGCTTGGTATCTTCATGGCTGGGATGATTAGAATTGCTCCCTTGATTAGCCAACTACAAATTTCCTGGAACACTATAGTCTATGGAGAAGAGCCAGTGACCATATTGTCTAATATTATTAAAAATCAAAGCGCCGGAATTCAAATAACTAAAAATTTCGATCATTCAACTAAAAAAAAGCATGGATACGAAAAATTTCAATCATTGGTTCTAGAAAATGTTTCATATAGCTATCCTGGCTCTACCAATAAATCTATAAAAAATATCTCATTAATAATTGAAAAAGGAGATTTCATTGGTCTGGTAGGTCCATCCGGCGCAGGCAAAACATCTCTAATAAATCTTATTTTGGGCTTTTTAAAACCAACTTCGGGGAAAATTTTATCCTCTGGAATAGATATACATGAAGATATCTCAATATGGAGGGAAAAATGTGCTTACTTGCCCCAAGATATCTTCTTAATCAATGGCTCTCTTAAAAAAAATATTACTTTTGAAGAAAATTCACACAATAGCTCTGTATTAGAAAAATCAATTAAACTTTCTAAGCTATCCGATTTTATTGATACTCTTCCAGAAGGCATAGAAACAAATATGGGAGATAAGGGTGTACGCCTTTCAGGGGGTCAGAGACAGAGGGTAGCAATTGCAAGGGCAATTTTTCATCAAAGAGAACTCTTATTACTCGATGAATCAACATCTGCACTTGATGCAAAAACTGAAAAAGAAGTTATGGATGAGTTAATTGGCCTCAGAAAAGAAAAAACTATTATCGCAATTGCTCACAGAATCTCTACTCTAAAAGAGTGCAATAAAATCTTTAGAATTAGCAATGGAGAGTTTGAAGGTCCATTCAACTATAATGAAATTGCACTTAAAAATTAGTGGAGGCTGAAGCCGGAATCGAACCGGCGTAAACGGCTTTGCAGGCCGCTGCATAACC
>Ga0055584_100001051_pt1 | contig 26841 bp, 29 predicted proteins | sample OSDHelmetaG_FD_58716 | JGI IMG/M metagenome (GOLD analysis project Ga0055584, IMG submission 58716) | Pelagic marine sediment microbial communities from the LTER site Helgoland, North Sea, for post-phytoplankton bloom and carbon turnover... | ecosystem: Environmental > Aquatic > Marine >...
TAGATAAATGTAAAGTATGGTACTCCGTTGTACCACAGTCGCCTGGTTCAATTTCCTTAACATAAGCAGCAACAAATTGTAGCTTTCTGTTAAAGTATTCTGCTGTAGCAACCGGGTCCTTATTGAACAGTAGTGCTTTAGCGGCAGAACGAGACTCTTTAGCAAAGTCTGCAATCGAAGTGAATCCCATAGCAAATCCACGCTTAACGTGTTTTCGATATATAACGGAATCAATATCGGTAAGTCGGCCACGGGGACCTACAGACGGTAGCATCTGAGTCATCTTTATTGTACTATACGACACTGCTAATGACACTGGATTATCCGGGTACTTGTGCTCCTTGAACACTTTAGTGATTACGTTGTACGCATGGTCAACTGTATGTGCGGCTTCAGTTACTTCTGCATTCGCTTTCGCTATTTCAGGGTCATCCATAAGCTCTAACAGTGCAGGTGCATCCGTAGAAGATATATGGGCCATTAGGCGCGATGCTAAGGCATTATACAAATGATTGTATATATATCTATAACTTATGTGCCAAACGTCCTCACGATCAATCTCAGGGAACTTACGAGTTGACTGTATAGCAATGTTCATAATCTTCTGTGCTAGCTTATCGGTAAATGCCAGATCACCTATATGCAAGTCCGATGTTATAGGTACCTGATTATGGTGTTTTGTTATCTGCCAGAAGTACCATGAAATCTGTGTAGAGACGACATCGTATTCTCCAGATACTTTGTCGTCAAACTCCAGCATTATCCCTTCTTCTGGAGATAATGCCCATATTTCATCTTCTGATAATTCTAATAGTTCCCGTACGTGATATGTATACATTGTTTATTACTCTCCTAAATAAATGTTAGCTTTTACGTGTAGTAAATCCGATACCGTCACAACGTAACACATGGCGGTTAATTTCCATTACGCGGTTATGACCTAGTGGATATTTTTTACGATCAACTGCATGTGGTATATTAGTCGGTACATCTGCTGACAATATTGACATTACTACATTGTCTGCTACTGCCGGGTTGTTACTTCTGTCATGTGCATCTGCACATACATCACCACCGATGAAGGCTTGCTGATGACGCGTCTCTGACTCACCTTGGTGTTTCATAGGCGTTTCACGCGCAGGTCTAGAATACTTATCTGCACTATGCTGTTTGGCAATCGTACCGAATGGTTGGAATCGTCCTGCGGCTATTGCAGAAAACTCACGTCCAGTTTTATCTAAACGGATCATGTACAACTCACCAATGGTGAATGACTTCATCGTACGGATAATACTACCATCAGGCTGTGGAATGTTTAAAGGTGACTTACGTGGTGGAAACTTATCACGTATGTTACGTTCTACATCGTCCATCGTAATCTTATTATCTGACGGTACCCACAGTCGAAGATTCTCTTCTGTAAAGCTGTCTAATAAAGCATCGCGGAGTGTAGTCGTAGTATGCGTATCACAGATAGCAATAGACCAGTCTGGATTTACCGTTGCTGTGAAATTGATTAATAATTCCCATGCTTCGTTATATTCACCTTTGTCACATAGTGTATTTATATCATCCTGTATACGCATTCTTGCGGCATTACAGTAATTCTCAAATCCCCTGTTAAAGTTAGTACGACGTAACATCGCATTCTCTGACATCATCAACTCTACACGTACACCGCTGTCATCATACGGCATTTCAGCATCAGGTACTACTTTACCTACAATACCTTTACCGCCCATCGTATCTGTTATCTTACCAGATATTGCCAACGGTATTGGATAACGAATGGTTATACTTATTGTGTAATCGTCATTCTTTATACTACCGAACTGTTTTGTGAAGCGCTTTGCACCATCTATAATTTCAGTAGGCTCGTCTGCAATTGCATAAGTTATTGCTTGTTTTGCATCAGGCGTCATTGGTACGCTATACATTCCTTGATGACGGAACTTGGCCTTTACTTCTTTATAGAAACGGCGAACGTCACCTTGAAATGATGATAGTGCATCGGCATATTCATCACAGTACTCCTGCATACCTGCTGGCGTAGATAGTTTAGAATTTGGCATACGAGCACCAGTGGCGCGATCACGCATCTTAGGTTTATGATCATCTCTGAATACCTTGATATCAATTACTACTGATTCTGGGTCAACAAAGATACAATCATCATAATGTCCACATGGGTCATGTAATGCATGTTCCGACATCTCTACTGCCGCAAGTATCGTATCATGTTCACGTTTTGCTAACAATATTCCGTCTTCACGTACCTTCATACCTACTTCTGGAAATAATGCTGGCTTACCATTACTGTCTTCATATAAGAACAGTGGGTAATCGCGTTCGCCAATTGTCATTGAATGTGTCTTATATCCATATGTCATCATCTTGTCTGCCAATGACTGGGATATTAAACAGGAATCTTCGATAACCATTGGATGTGATACGAGTATAGTCTTGGCTTGTAGCCCAACACAATACTCATTATCAATGACTGATTTACTTTCCGCTAAGATTGTACCTTTGGGTAGATACATTGACTTACCTAACTGGCGAGTCATAACTAATTCAAATCCAAATGTCTGGTGATTTGATACATGGTACGGGATTCGAATTAAGTCAACTTTTGAACTTTCACTTTCTTCATTGATTAATTCTACGAATACTAAAGTTTCAAGCGGCTTAGTATCTGGCTGCTGGATACCCGGTTTGGCAAATCTATGAATGACACGTAGTACTCTACAGTCATGTTCAACAATTACATTAAACATATATTTAGCGTAGTCGCGTTCTACACCTGTAAATAAAGTACGTAGCTCAGCACCGTCGATTTGAGTACGCTGAGTATAGTGCACGCCTTCCATTTGTACACGGGTTGCCGATGAACCTTGTGGGTATAATTGTAAATTGGTTGTACAACCTGTTAGGTCTGGTGTGATATCGCAAACTGACTCTACGTTATCTACATTATATGAACTATCTTCTGACATGTTATTAAGCTCCAAGTTAAGTTATATCATGTATATGAAATATATCCAAAATACTTTAGAGAGATGAATATGAGTGTCTTTACAAAACTAACAACGTACAGTCCTAATGATATAGGGACTGACTCCAATATACGTGCTCTTTTTGAAACGCATCGAAAGTTTCTGCGGGAACATGCAGATACTACAATACATTATGTCGATGAGGGTGAGGCTAGACCTTACTCATATAACTTATATGCGTATTTAAATAGTCAAGGTATACCGACAAAGCTACACTGGGTTATTCTATTAATCTCTGATATCCGTAGTACTGAGGACTTCACTTATGACACTACTGAATTAATGATACCTGATGAAAAGTTGGTCGACACTATACTTGCAGTATCTAACCTATGATACATAAAAAAAAAGAGGGGCGTAATGCCCTCTTTTTATTTGTTAATACGTTTTTACCAATTACGTATCAAGGATTGAACGTCCGCGACGACGTGCAGGTGTACTCGAACGGGGACTATATCCACGGTCACGTGTATCACGACCGCGAACTTCACGACGATCATGACGATCACCAAGACGCCCTAATACACTAGTACGTTCTGGTTCATCCATTTCACGTGGGCTACGTACGTCTAAGATAGAACGACCTTTAGGTGCTTCACGACGTGGTGGCGTTCTATCAGCAGGTGAGTCAGGTACGAACGGTGGACGTTCGCTAGTATCTTTAACTGGACGGACCTTTATGTTCTCGTAAATATCTTCGTCGGCTTCAACGCCACTGTTTCGGATATCTGCCGTTTCGATACGAACACCTGCATTACCAGGCAACTTAGGAATACGTTTGCGTAAACGTGCGACATCTTCCCAACCTTCTAACCATTCCATTGGGATTGGTTTAGTCGTAATGACATCACCGAATAATGCAATAGTAGCATTGAAGTGTTCTGCCATGGCTTTATAGTACTGCATTAGTACGTCTAAGTATGGTAGATCATGATTAGAACGATACTCGGTAGGTACTGGTTTCATTAACTTAGTTACGATATTACGAATACCTGTAGTATCTTTCTTAGTTAATGACGCGCCAAGTAATGTACTGTCGTTATCATCTTCAATGATTGGGAACTTCACGCGTCCAACACGGAAATATAGTTTCTTATCGATAGTGTTATTACGACCGATAAAGATATCCGAGAAGTGGCCACCTTTAGCAAATGTAGCATACACCTTATTCCAGTTAGCGATAGCAGTAGCTTTTGCGTCTGGGAATACAGTAAGTAACTTGTTTGCTTCGGGATTAGCTACACGAGACTGTAATTCTTTAGTCGTTGCAATCGTTAAGATATCTTTAATTAATGCGCTGTACTTCAACGTCAAGTTACAACGAATGATATCAGTAAGGAAGTGGAACGTTGGAGACTGTCCCAATAACACGTCTTCACAGTACGGATGGAATGGATGTACGTCATCCCAATCATTACGGTCTAAGTAATATTTAGTTGGTAATACTACTGGCTTATCCCCAATTAAGAACGGGTCTTGTTTCTTAGTTGGCTTTAGTACAGCGCCTGCTTCTGTAACAATACCACCGTTACTTTCGATCAGTGCCGTATAGCTTTCAATTATATTCATAGTTCATCTAGTCCTTTCAATTTAAAGTTGCCGTTGTTTAAAACGTCATCATCTAACAGTGAATGTAAACCACGCGGTGCCGATGGCTGGCGTGATCGTTGTGTGTTACTACGACGCAGGTCAGTAAGACTAGTTGTAGTATCGATTACAGAGTTACGATCAATGATTTCATCGACCGTTTTTCTTATTTCTAAATAACCTTCTGCCAGCTCGTTACCACGTTCCTTATCAGAGGTAACAATTGGTGATGTCAATGCATCTGCAAAAGTCGGGAATACATACCGAGTTACTGGATCTGCATCGATTGCAATATTTACAACCGTAACGCCACCAATATCTGCCTCTACCTGTAGGTCTACGGTCATGTAGTTATCGTTAGATATAAGTTTAAATACCTCATGGATGATACGCGTTTCGAATGCACGCAATATACCATGGTCTGAGATATTCTCACCAACGTATGAAGTAAAGTCAGTTATCATAAATTCAGGGCGACCACCAATGCCACGTACGTTAGATACTTCGAATGTAATTGAATCCATTAAACAATCTAACATTATTACAGGGATCGCATGACATACCTGATACGATGCTAACGTTTCAGCAGAGGCACCTGTCCATGACTCAGACTCGTATGAGCAGTTATTACTTTTCATTAAGTAAACTTTGGTTAGCTCATCGAGTATCTTCATTGAGCCACCTTCGGTAAAGTCTACGCAGTCAGCATACGTAACGTAATTACGATGTTGGAACTCACTACTGTAGTTGGCCAAGGTGCGCAAGAAACGATTGGTCTGTAGTGTATTCGCTGTCAACTGTTCATGTGCTACACTGTCACGTGTGTCCATGATGTATTCTTTACTACGAGTGGCTAGATTATCACGTGCTTCTACATCCGTATTAATTAGTGAGAATAAGTAATTACTTGCGGTGTTATTACGGCGGTCTGATAATTGCGTACCAAAGTGGAACGTAGTACGTGTGTCAACCTGATCCGTCGTATCGGACATTAACAAGTCTTCGTTTGTTTCAATATGTGCGAACATGTCAGATGGACGTACTAGGTATTCGGTCTCATCTATATTGAGGAAACTCCCTAATAATGTTTGTGACATGTCAACTACGCGAGTTGTTGGACGTCCACGGTTATCAACTAAGTCTTTAACTGTTACGACTGAGTTAATATATAGACGCGTATCAGGGTCAATGCGGTTAGCGTGCGATATCTCTGCACGATCGGTATATCCTGATACTATCGCACGTGTCTGTGCGGTTTGGAAACGTGAACGTGGTTCAATAATAACTTCCATAATAAAACGGAAACGTTTGTCCTTCCAAGCGCGTGAACCTTTACCGATGCCCGGTATATTAATCTGTTCTGACTCTGACGACATTGACAATACACGGCCTGCACAGTCTGTGAAAATTCCCGCTGATAACGTCTTAGATCCGTTACGTTCTACAGCATAACTGATATCGCGTAATGCGCTACCATCGGTGTTCCAGTCATATGGTTTCCGCACTACTTCTTCCATATCACCAACTTCGATTAGATCGAGTTTACTAAAATACATCTTACTTTCCTTATGTTATACTATTTTCAATGGTTAATCGCGACGTCGATTAATAATAATTAATAACTCAGCCATCTCCGACTTAATTAGACGTGATGGTTTAAACTCACCTAACTTAGATTGTAACTCGCTACATAGCACTGGTGTGCATTTTAAATCCCAGATTTGGTCAGCAAACATCTTAGCGAACTCTTCCGTTGCTTGGAATCCTGGACATAATGCACGACGTGATGTAGTCTCCCTAGAGTATCTGTAATAAGGATAAATATCACTTAGGCGGTTTCTTAATTCTAATGGTGGTGTGTCGAATGGTGTTGCAATCAATACCGATTCGTTTTCCTGATATACAGGTGCTGCACTCATTAATTTTGCAAGTGATCTGAATCGCCAATGTATTAATGCGGCTTGTGTTATCGCCATTGCATTGATCATAGCTTTTCTATCTATTTGCGGTATTGCTCGTGGTAGTACTATTTTAGCTAGCACCCATTGTACTATTACTAACTGGTCGGAACGGATAGGTTCTGGTTTAAACTGCGTGAATGAGTCGATACATGCTTTTACCAAAGATACTGGAATAGTATCGTCTAGACGTTTCTTAGCACGACGGTAGTCATATAGGTAGAATGTTGCAGCTATATGGACATCACGTCTAACTTTCTCACGTGTTCTGAAAGATTCTAGATATCCTATCTTATCTTCCTCTTCCCCACCACCCTGTTCGACCTTTGCCTTTATATTAGAAAACTTATTATGCAATTTACCTATTTCGCTTTTAAGTCTTCTGTATACATGCGTTACCAGATCCCCACTATCTCTGAAAGTATTAATTTCACGATTAGCTAATTTATTTATTACCGCAGTGGCGTATAAGTAATTAGGTATGTCTGACGTGCCTAGACCTGCCACTACTGAACTTAAAATACCCTTTTTACTTTTTGCCTTTTCCTTACCTGTAGTTGCTTTGATCCACATTGCATCTACGAATGAATGTAGTCTGACATATGGTTCAGTGTCAGATAAGTGCGTTGCAGCAAGCGTATTCAACATCTCCATTTCATAATAGACGTTCTTAGCTTTACCTTGTGGGGCGTTATATGAACTTTTTACTTTATTCCATATTGGCATCACAGCACGGATTACAACAGTCATACATGCTAGATTATAATAATCTTCGTATATATAAGTTGTGCCACGTGTTAACATATCGATCGATTCGTCAAATTCCTCTTTGACTTTATCAGTCGGCACGATCTCCTGCGTCTGCATGAAATCATAAATATCATTATAAGGATGGTAATCATTAACAATAGATATGACAGCTTCGGTGATTGCACGCTGACGTTCAGGCGGTGTACGCGCATGTTCAATATCTTCAATCACTTCTGTAAAGATAGTAAACATTTTATCCTGAGACTCTGCGGGTAAGGTTTTCCAATAACGATTAATTTCAATAAATAATACGTCACTTAATTTTGACTGGAATTCCTCTGTTGTATACTTCTTAGACTTAGAATCATCACTACGGTTAACTTGGCGATAGTTACCGAAGTCCAAAGACTTACGGCGATGTTTAAGAATAAGTTGTTCTTTGATTATGGCTAGTTCCATATAACGGTCTCCAATTGTAGAACTTCAATGTAATGAAATATACTTGAAATGTTTTTAGGTGCGGGATGCACCTAAAAACAATAGACCTCTAAGGTAGGTAGCTTTCTAAATCACCATCGGCGACTGGTGGCGCAGATGCAGGTTTCTGATAACCACCATTACCGCCTTGCTGGTAGTTATTATTACCACCTTGTGGACGTTGGTAGTTATTGTTGTTGCCTTGCGGACGTTGGTAGTTATTATTACCGCCGTTATTATTGCCGCCATATGAATTCTGTGGCTGCTCTTCTTTGTATGCAATATTCCATTGCTTACGTACGATTGGATCTACTAGTCCGACCCAACGGATTGCACGGCGACGAGTTACATCAGACTCAGGCATCGGACTACCGTTATGAAGTGACACGTATTGGCGCAGTGGTAGGAATTCAAAACGTGCTTTACCGCCATTAGGTTTTGATAACTCAAGGTATACTAAACCATCGTCATCACGACCAGCTGTAATAGTACCGTCATGTTGATTACTTTTAGAACACTGGATATCGTAAGTCGTTGCTTCTTTACTACGGGCAGCGGCTTCGATGAAGCCCATTAAGTCACTCCAAGTGTCTACCGTTAGATCTACACCAATCCAATTGTCATTAACACGTGCTGAAAGTGATACGCGGTTGTAACGATTTGGGTTTATCTTTAAACGAATTGAACGACCACCTTGTGGGCGTGTTCCAAGCTGTAGCGAGCGTTCGCCTAGCGGATTTGGTAAATTAGACATTTGTATTATCCTTTAATGTAGGTGATTAGTAACTATGTACATATAGTTACTTTGAGTGTTAAAATATACAGGCAGTACGCTACTTATAACGGTTAACAAACTCTAAGAGGTTGCGATCGTTACTTAGTTTTATATCCTGCATTATCTTTGATTGGGTTGTCAGTGGGTGCCATAAACGCTTTTCACTAATGGCCAAAAGTAACTTACGTATCTTGATAGGTTGGGCAGCTAATGTAACGCCGTCACCAAATATCTGTAGCATAGTTTTATTGAAAGGTATGACTGGACCGTCCTTTTTAATACTTAACTTAGTATGCCAATCACGTCTTTCTTTTAACGCACCTGTATGTGATTCCAGGAGTGATAACTTTGGGAAGTTAGAGGCAGACAGCAAGTCTAGGGGTAGGTGTGTCAGTAAGACACACCGTTTGTCACCCGCTAGTGACGAATTAAGAAGTTTAAGTTCAGTTTTATGGTTTTCTATAAAGTATGCTATCGTATCACGTTCTAGTGATTCGTTATGTAGTTGCTTCGTGGTGTTACTATTTTTAAAGTTAGCCAATGGGAACTTAGTATCAAGATCTTCATAGGTACATAGATATAGCACCGTTTTGACATGTGGATTATACATGGGCATTAACTCATGTACTGTATCCCAGTCATGCTTAACAGCATCTATGACCGTTTCACTCGATAATGATATTTGGTCTATAGTTGGGAATGCATTAATTGCATTTCTGATTAAAGTACGTAGGTTAATCCAGAAGTCCTCGAAGGTCGATACCATTGGCGGTTTATCGCGATCTAAATACTCCCCTGTACTTGACGCCCCTTCTATTGCAAGGGACGTTGCGTACGATATACCTAATGTACCCAGAGCACGGTCAAGTGAATCGACCATAATTATCTCCTCTAAATATGTATGCTACAATAAGCTTTGGATGTGTTCTATCTCAGACCTTAGGCCGTCTAACATAGGGTCGTCCTCTGCATTTATTTCACGTAATATCATACCTGATATATTATCGGGACTGATATTAATGACCTCTCCTTTTAATGTGAACTCACTATCCATAGTGACACGGTCAATTGTTTCTGTCTCGGATGCGGCTTCTACGATTACAGCAGTGAATGCATCACGCCATTCTTTTAACTTATGGCTAATATCATATTTCTTATTGTACTTTACTTTGATACGTCCCAATGGTTCATCCATCTTACCGAACTCAGTAAGTAGTTTCTCCACGCGGGATATTATCTCCGTATCAGACATATTAATATCGCCGACAGTTTTATACTTCATAGCGTCTTCATTTATTACATGAGTGACTGCTACAGTGTCATGATATATATCCATAATAAGATAGCCTTTGTGCTCTTCTTCATTATGGGCAAGTCTCTCGAATGAGCTAGGTACTACTATATTTAATTTTGATTTATGACGATGGTCATGTCCGATAACTATACCGTACCGTGCCATAGGTGCCCATTCATATTCTTTGAAGTGACTTATCGCCTTTGCGGCGGCGGTAGGGACTTGGAATTCAAACATACCATGCATTACAATAAGGTCTACTTTATCGTAACCACGTGTAGCCATAAGATCTTTCCACTGTGATGTTGTTTCATCACAACTCTCACTCCATTCATCAGGTACATAACCGATGGTTAGACCGAGGGTCTTATCTTCTACAATTGACAACGTGTCAATGAACTGGACGTCTGCATCGATTGCGTACGTTTCATTTATTGACATTAAGCGACGTGACTGTTTCCAGTCGTGACTAGGTGTGCCTTCCAAAACACGTATTGGCGTATTGGTTTTAACTGATAAACGTAATAGTTCGTATATCCACTTATCGATAAGATCTACTTCCATAGACGGTAATGTTAATAGCATATCGAACAAGTCACCTGAGACAATGATCGCATCGAAGTCATTCATTGCAGTTACATTACAGACGTACTTATTTAAATTAGTTATGATTTGATACGTTGGAGTTCTCGGGTGGCCTAGGTGTACATCGCTGATAAAACATATACGTAGCCCTCCTACGACCTTAGCGATAACGTTAGATAAATAAGTTTGCTGTAATGCTATTTTCATGGTAGGTCATATCCTTCAATTTCAGGTTCGTCAGCGACAGGAGCGATTTCATTAGCCACGTCTTTGGGTAATGGCAGTAGTGGCATTTTGTGGTCTTTAAAGACGACATTTAATGCGATGGCCATTTCAATAGCTGACTGCATTCCGTGTTCATCTTTACCTTTAAAGGCTGAAAGATGATTGTAGAAGATATCGTCCGCATTTCTTGGATTGTCAGATACGATGTTCTTCAGATTACCTGAGAATGTAGCTAGGCTAAAGCTTGGTTTATTTAATTCTGTTGCTTCGAACAGAGGTGGGATGGTGTACAATACTTTATCAGTATCTTTATCATCATGTACAATAACCGCACAGGCCGGATGTGTTACATTCTTAATCCAAGTTGTCACATCGAAGTCTTCCCCGATATTTTCTAACAGTGGTAATAAATGATATTTAAAATCACGGTAGGAAATATGTACGTCAGTATCGATAGCTTCCAGTAACGGCAGTACGGAATTTATCTCTGCTAATGCTGCATCTTTTAACATTGTTATTACCCCTTTTATTGTTTATTCATATTATCAGACATGTTGTTATTTTTTATCCGACATGTGGCTTAATAATTGTATTGTTAACTCTTGCGAAGTCTGAGTCGATGGATGCAATTACGTTGGCCACGTCATAACGTTTACCGTCACTAGTCACCGTAAGTGTACACTGAATATCGTACGTTTCAGTACCGTCTATCTGAACTGCGTTTACGGATACGGTGTGGCCTTCTGGGAAGTTTCGTTTTAATATATCCGTCAAGTCCGTCTCTACATATCGTGCGAGGGCATCCATGTCATCACCCGCTCTATATATAGCGTACTGTAATGATAATACATTACCTTTATAGCGCAGAGTTTGTGACGGATTTAATGCGTTATAATAAAGCATTATTTTATCTATTCGTTCTTCGGGTGACTTGGCCCATCCCTTACTAGACAATGTTGGTACTACTTTCATGATCACGATCTCCGTAAATAGAAAAAAAATAGAGGTGTGCGTTAACACACCTCTTTTAGTTTATTTATAGTCTGGCATTGTACTGTGAAGTTGGATCATCTAGGTTGTCCCAGATGGCTTCATTAACTCTTGCCCATGTTGCACGTATTTCCGATTTATCTAATTCGGTTAATGACGCACGTTCTTCCTTGGATAATGCATATGTACTGGCAGTAACTTCATTACCTTCCTTATTAACAACACCGTCCATTATACAGCGATAAGTACTATGAGAATGGCGTACCGCGTTACGACTTTCCGCATTGCTATTATACCCATCTTCATATCCTGAGATACGTTTATCGATCCAACGTTCACGTACCACAGGATGTGCCATCACATATCGTTGCATTCGACTAGGTGCATGTTGTAGTGCGCCTATATCGTTTAGTGCGTGAATGTTATCAACGCGACCGCGATTCTTTAGCTTACGGTATGCGGACTGTGTGGCGCGATATGCTCTACTTTCTCTAGCACGTGTAATTGCTTGACGTCCACGATCTAGGAACTCACGTGAGAAACGGGATGCCATACCCTCATCCTCAAAGATGCTAGCATGATATTCGTCTAGTAGACGCGTTGGTGTTCTGTACGTTATACCACGTATGTCGCGATCATCGTACCCTTCCATTATCATTGCCATTTATTTAACTCCTCTACGTGAACGTCGGTAATGCGTCAAATAGTTATTAGCCATTGTCGCCACCTCCGGGTGGAATGTAATGAATCCTGCCACATGGTTCGGTCTATCCGTATCCATAATACCGAGATGTGATGCCAGTCGCTGGAACTGACGCTTCTCTTTATTATCTACTAATAGTCTAACTTGTAATTGGTCGCCATCAAAATCTGCATTAGGTGACTTAGTAGTTAGTACCGACATCATGATTGCATTATCATTACGATTTGGTAATACTTTAGTTATTCTGAAGTACTGATTAGAACCACGACGTAATGTCGGGTTACGTAACATAGATACAGGTAATCCACCTTCAGGACACTCTGCAATAAGTTCGTTTATGATCTCATGTATCTCAGGACAATAGTTTATTGCCGCTGCATCAATCATTCTAAACACTTCCCGGTGTGTATATCCGCGTCCGAATAACTTGTTTTCGATATGTACAGATAGAATAGTAACTGTCCATGCCCATGGTGTATGTATCTCATCATACTCGTGCGCCATTGCCAATGGTGCTATTACGGCACGGCCTGTGAAGAATCCACGTGTGCCACCATGTTGTCCGCGCATCATACCGTTCTTGGTTGCACATGTTTTATGATAATACCCGTCGAAATACTCAGACATTAACCGTACTGTCTTCATAACACGACTCTGTATAACATCTACTGATAACGTGCCTTGTGCAGTTTCAATTGATGCTATCGTCTTCGGGGCATCGAATGCAGACCCCATATTCGGATCTATGAATTCTGCGGTGCCGCCACGTTCAGATAACATGATCAACTTAGATGGGAATGGTAAGTATCTTGTAAAAACACAATGACGATACATATCAATAAAACGTCGGAACTTTTCACATACTGTCAATGCCAGTTTCTGTGGCGAATGTTTATACGTGAATAATTTATAATTATCTAGTAAAAGATTCATTATATCGTCAAAGTTATTGAAAAAGTAATTTATACCACGCTTAACGCCAGCTTCTTGAAGGAAGACGATCATTGCTTCAGTTTCCTTCTTACCGCCACGGAATTCTTTTATTTTCTCAGGGTGGTAGTTAGGATTAGTCAAGTAATCAATCAGACAGAAATGAGTGGTCTGGAACTCCGATTTAAATAGGCGGTATATACGTGGATGTAAAAAGGCATGTGCACCCTTAGGTACTCTCATCCACACTTGTGATTCAAGCGGTTGGTTTATAATACTTACTACAGGAGTATCGCAAATCTTACATATCACTGGATTATCTGGATCGTAATTGTAAGCGCCTGTAGTACAACCTTTCTCGCAACTTGGTACTGTATTAAGTTCATCATTATCATAATGCGAGCGTATCAAATCATTAATGACATCTACTGTGCGGCCAATACTGAACTTATCAGCTACATCATTTATAATAATCGGCGTTGTCTTTAGACTGCTGAAATCATCTTCTATTGAAAATATATCAAGACTTACTCCATTATCTATATAATCAGGACGTGGCATACCGAGTTCGCCTGTTTTTCCGATCATAATTATTAATCTCCTATGTAATGTAATAATTCTAAAAACTAAAAAAAACTAAGGAGCTAATGCTCCCTAGTTAATTGATTAATGTTAGTTACTGTATTTAGTACGGTAGCCACCACGTGATGCACCAGAGAACGTGTCACGACGACGTTGGAATGGCGATACAGTGATACCGTGTGAACGTCCTGTGAATCCACGACGGCGAGTTTGGCGTAAGCCATTATCAATCGTAGAATCTAGTTCCATTGCTAAACCAGCATTGTCTGATTGTACATCAACAGCAATAGCCATCAAGAAATCAGGTTCAATGTAAAGTTTAGTTGCGAAACCTTTAAGGATGAATTCACCACCTACAACATGTTGTAGCACTTTAATCATTTTAGTCATTGCTGTATCAGCATCGTAACGACGGTCTTCGATTTGAGTACACTCGATGTAAGATTCAAGTAGATCAGGATGGTTATCTTTTAACTGATTGAATACGAACATTGTATCTAGGTCTTCAATCGGGCGGATACCATTTGCAGAACGGTAGTAACCTGTCGGAACACGTACTTGTCCAGCCACGATATCTGATGCTGACTTGATGTCGTAATTGAATTGACCTGTTAGGTTGTCCAATACATTAACTACTTTACTAATTGCTGACGGTACATTGTCTGCTACGTCTAATAGTAATTTACTAGTAGTGTAACCGATACCGCCTTCTTTAATAAGTAGTGCAAAGTCAACTGGGATTTGACCAGTATCAGTTGCATGGAAGACTTTGTTCAACCAGTTTTCAGACTCGTTAGGGTCTTCATCAACCAATGTTAAATCTTCTGGAATACCTTCAGGCCAGTCCATACCGTACGCTAAACCAGACACTTTACTTGTAGCGTGTAGAGATGATTCGAATTGTTTCATCCATGCATCACCGTCTTTAAGGTACGGTAATGACGCAATCGCTAAGAAGAAGCGTTCGAAGTTACCACCAGTTACATCTGGGTAGTACGGGTTAACTTCAGTAGCAACAACTTCTGGCACGTAACATGCTGGGTTGAAATCTTCTGAATTACGGATGCGGTCAAATGACTGGTCGTGGCCAACCCAACGTGCATTTACGAAACCTGTAGCACTAACGATAGAACGTGTACCATTTTTAGCTAACAAGATGTTGCTTGTGTTTTCACGGAAGCGTTCTTCGATATTAAGTTGGAAGTCCGAACGTAGTGGTAAACCTGTTAGGTCTAGTGCAGTAGTAGTTGGATTGAAGTCCAGTTTACAACGTAACTGTGAGTTCTTACGCAATAGGTCAGCAGTGAACGGTTCATCTGTATCAGAGATAAGTACGTTACTATCTTCACTATCAAAAGCGATTAACTCTGCAACGTTTGCTGCATCTAAATCTAACTCAGCAGGGATAACTGTTGCATTGGTAAATAAGTATTCACCGTCAACACGAATGTTATCTTCTACCCACTTGCCGATAGTATCAACTAAGATTTCGTCAATAGAGTCAGTTGTTGTGCTGAACTCCATTACTTCATCTTCATCGTTACGGTTACGACCACCACGGTTAAACACTTTCTTGTTTTCAGTACGGACAGGTTTGATGTCTGATTCGAATACAATTAAGTGCCAGAATAAATCGTTATCGATGCGGTCAGCGTAAACTACGAAGCCGTGTGCACTACTTAACGATTGTGCCAATTCAGCATCAGGTTCTTTAACGATAGCTGAGAACGTTGGGTTGTTTTCTTTGTGCGTACGAATCATTTTACAGAATTGTGCTGCACGACCTTGCTCAGTAACACCAGGTGTCCACTGACGACTTACACGTGGATGAACCTTACGTTCAGGCTGTGCTTGTTGTTTCTCAACTTGCTCTTCTTGTTGAGGGCGCTTGTTTGTTGTAGGTTTTTCGAAAGCCATGATTGTTATTCCTATGTAGTTAGTAAAATAAAGTGCCTGATACCATTTATTATTAGTATCTCACTTGAATGAAATATACTTAAAAAGTTTTAGAATAGGGGTAGTAATAATGCTTGACATATTTAACGACAGTTTAGCCAAGGCTAAAGGGAGAGTCACAGACCCTTCCTTCATATTAATACACGATACCGTAATAAAAAACCATAAACTTATTAGAGAACGATATCTAACAAGCGCATCCCATGTTAAACCTAATAATATTCTTATAAAGATATTGTCAGGACTGGGACTTAGTAGTAATACGGATTTAAATACATTACAGTATCAGGTAAAGGATGCAGGTCGTAAGCTAGCTAATAGTCTACAGGTTACATCCTTTAATAGTTACGGTAAGAATTTCTATAATAACTTTATTAATGGTGGTAGTGAATCCATCGTATTTGTTTACGACAGGTTTGATGAGTCCAGTTGGAGTGAACTCTCTCCGATTGAATATTTATACCATACTAATACCAATGTCAACTTTGTTGTTGGTACTAATCAGGATGATAATGTTTTTGCGTTTATAAAGATTAATGTAGTGATGTTAGCGTATCAATTTATACAGTGGCGTAAATGGCGTGACCTCAATCAGGTTGAGGAGAACGTTTATAATTTCCTAGCGAAATATCCGCTGTTTAATAGTTTAAAATCCTACATGGACATCTCCTTATTTAATATGCATAATTACCGTGTCATAGGGAAGCCATTACGTAATGATGATACCGTACGACTATATCCTACACCCTCATTATCCGACCATTTGAATAAATCAAATGTTAAGATTATAAACATGTTATATGGTAAAGGCCACACCATAGGTGGCACACTGTATACTACACCGTCATTCTTTAATGACTCGGCACTTGATTTAACGCATGGCCTTGGCGGTATACAGACGCGACAGTTAGAATGGTTTACACTCGCTACACGTATTCCTTATATCAGATACGCGCTGACTATAAATGCTGGATCAGGTTCAAAGATAGACCAGAAGGTTGTTGGTCAAATCAATAGAGAGCTAAAAGCATTTATTGGTACACGAACTTTAGATAAGTTACCTAAGGATGTATCAGTATGGTTAATAGATGAATTAGAGGAACTATTAGAGCTTACCGACGCGTTGAAATAAACAGAACACACATAGAAGTATTGCTAGCATTACTAGCAAAGTGTTTTATACATACTATATGTTATTATTCTGATATTTCAGCATCAGTCACTATAGGTTCGCCATAATAATCAGATACCATACGACATCGCTTCTTATCTATCATCATGATATCGAAACACTCAAGTACGTGGTAATAAGGCTCTACTGAAGAGAATATAATTCGACGGTAGTCTGCTATATCAAGTATTTCTTTTGGTATACTTTTATTAGACACTATAGACTCAGGTAAGAGTAACTGTGTGAACTTACGTTTTGGATTCCTAGTGTGGAAATCCTTAATACGTTTGGCTAGATCGCGATCTTTCATCCCGTCTATCCATTTGTTTATCATAGTCTTATTACCTAGGTCTACCGATATCTTAACAACAGCATATGGAGGCTTACCCGCGTCACCGTACTTAGGTGCAAAAGTCGTCTCCCACCATTCACTGTATGCGAAACTAGATGACTCTGGCTTCGTATACGCTTCCGCTTCTTTTATTTGTCCGGTCTTCAAATATTGGAAGTTACCACTATGTACCGAATGAACAATAGAATGTTCTATTTCAGCGATACGATCTAGTAGCGGTAGGATATGTAATTTCTCGCCATCCATTACGGAACGGCTCAGGTCTGTTATCGTTTGTCTGAACTCCTTCATTATTACCGGAGGTATGTTAGATGTACGTAAAGCAACACCTTTAACTTCTAGCTCTGGATCGTCAAATAGTGTACCTTCCTGCGATGTGATAAGTGAGAAGTAATGTTTTGCTTTATATGTAAGTGCAAACGCTGAGAACTTAAATTCATTCTTCATTGAGTAGCGACGTACGTATTGTTCTTCCACACCCATCTGTGTCGACATGCGTGCCATCATGTGAGCAATATTTTGGGTTGCTATATACACCATTGTATCTGCCACACGATCGGCGACAAGTCCTGTCATTTCACCACAGTACCATTCAGCCCAACGCTGCGTAGTTGCCATTGTAGAATCAGTATCTGAAACGAGTGATACTCGACGGATAGTGTCTGGCAATCTGGCGATCGATGCAGGGACGTTACGTGTTGTCATAATCTCACGGATTAATAGTCCGTGATTTTTATTTGCTTCCATCACATTACGTACAGTGGTTAATAAGACTTTATATAGTTCCGGATCAGATTGTTTAACTTTAAAGGTGTTTCTCCCGCCCGTTATATCCGGTCTAAATAAGGCCACTAAGTTAATAGTATCACCATCTGCCATTTTCTCTACAGCTTCAATGTCTAAATCTGGATCAGCATGTGGGATTGGTTCTATTACTTGACGTATCCACTCACGCATAATTTCGGGATTATATTCACGTAGGTGGTACAAGTCCCCGATATAAACAAAGGCCGCGCGTTCCAATTCTGACAATGTGCGAACAAGACGTTCTATGTGATCCATAGCTTCACCATTACGCCAAAATAAATCAGTAGAGTACTTTATACAGTCCATGGTCTCTTTGACCGTGGGCATGTGGAAGTTATATGCATCTACACACATTTTAAATTCTTTGAAGTTTGTCAGTGAAATAGTAGACAGTATGTTATTGATTACTATTCCAGGCATCCAATAATGTCTGCTACCTGCTAATAGTTTTTCATTATTAGCATTTCCATAACTCGTTGCTGAACGACATGTGGAAGTTAATGACGAATGCGTTGACTTATTAAACAATATCGTGTACGGTGATGAATGGGCACCTGACGTTGCGTTATTTAGCGTCTTAAATGAGTTCTGTTCATTTTTCTTGTTCTGTGCTTTAATGGCATCGCCTTCTGCTTGTGCCGCAAACATTTCTTTCTTTACCTTACCACGTTTCTCGATATTCTCATCAATGAAGACTGATAAATACGAACGCTTTTTACTGGCAGGCGTGTAGAATGTCAGTGACGGCGAACTTATGATATTATTCTTATCTATCATCTTTAATAAGTTGGCGAGCGGTGTCGACGTACCGCGACGATCACCTGTCTCTGGATCACGTACATTAATATTAGCTTTTGGGGATTTAAACTCTAGTCTACCACCAGGGCCAAATTCTGTCTTTAGCCATGCTATAATGACGTCATGAGGTTTACCCGTCATCTTCTCTAGATATATAGCGGTTTGTTCCATATATCCTTCTAGTACGTCTATTTCACGAAAGTATTCTTCCGGCTCTCTTAAAAAGGTTGACATGTACTTTATCCTTTATTTACTTTTATACAAATGAATTACTTTAGTGTTAACTTTTACTTGTTAACAAATAAAAAAATAAGAGCATTGGGAACCCGGAGGAACCCAATGCAATTATCATCGTCGGTAAAATGTATCATTATTACTATCACTAATCGGCAACACAGGAGAGTAATTAACCGAAAGCTTTTTTCACGCACATAGGAGTTTGTACACAGTATAGCGTACATCCTTTATTTTTTACAGGACTTCTATATCAAAGTCGGTTAATCCGTATGCGTTTAATGCTTTACTGATAGTTGTGGTGTCGCCCACACTAACATTATTAACAACCACGCGAATAGTTGCTGATTCAATTACCTTAATATCATCAATGATCCAGGGAATACCGATGGCCTTAGTTGCACCCGCTTGCGTCTTAACTAACATGTACTCGTAGTCAGTTGCGTAACGCGGTGTACCGTCTGGTAATGTACTGTAGATATTTTCATGTGTTGATGCTACGTCTTCGTAGTTCATCGCGATTTCATAGCTTACCGCACGACCTTTGACGACTACGCTTTGGTACTCGTCCTTCAGTAATGTTGTTGCTAGCTTAAATGTAATAGTCTGGCCCGTTTTAATATCAGCGAGTTTAGTCATGATTGTTGTACTCCTAGTTATAAAGTGTAATACGACGTCTTTGTAAATTGACATCTATATCTTTTATTGTACACATTATGTCATCTGTGAACCGATCTTTAAGGACTGGTAATTCACGGACAATATCGATTGTTTCTAATGTATCACATATAACGTAACATAGTGATTCTGCTAGTGCATCTACAGTGACGTTTCCAGGTGGTCGCGTTGACATCTTGTCTGACCATAATATTTTATTATGTCTCATGATTATCAAAGCGAAACTATTAGATGAACAGACTAAGTTATCCATAGCATCTTTAAAGATGTTGTACAGGTAATCTGTTTCGTCATATTCAAATAACATTTCTACCATAAGATCAATATGTGCTGGATCGAATGTCGCTAAATACTGTTCGGTTGTAATCCCGTATGTGTAATGTAGCGTTATCAACTCATTTATAGTGGTCTGTATACATAAGTCAAATGTGGGTAGTAGTTCTTCTGGGAACTCTTCTAATCCATATTCGGTTATGAAGTAATCACGCATCGCCCTTATCGAAGATATGACACTTGCATCTAGATGGAATAATAATTTCATCTTGTTCTTACCTTTATTGTAGATTATATTCTACTGGTTAATGGGCTTATACTTGCATTTTTTAATTGTAAGTACATAGTTCGCTGCGTCTGATGTAAGTGCACCCCAATTACATTACGGACATCACAGTTTAACTTGTCAATCTTATCCGCTAGATCATCTACGATATCAATATATAATGGAAATGCTTTTAGATCATACTCAGCATACATCGCTATTGTGTTCTCTACTAATAAGTCAACCATTTGGGACATGCCATTGTAGTCGATGTAATTAATAGATTGCGGTATCTCCGACATAATGTATTCTACGCGGGGATTATGATTGACAGTGGGGGTTATTGTGTCACGATATTTATACTCGTTCATATGGCGACCCCATCTATGGTATTTGTCGCTCTCTATTAGCGGTACGATTACTTCGTGGGTCTTGGTATCGTCCTCTCTGAATACGGTAGCGGTCTCCAATGTGGTCATGTATTGTTCTGTAAGGTAATTAGTTAGATCAGCCCAAATCATATCATGCATATAACTAACTTCCATACGTTCCCATAACACATCTTCAACATACATCCTATCATAGAAAGCCAGGTAGTAAATGCCCGACATCACAATGTTAGTGAACTCGCTTGGGATAGTCTGTATGGAGTGCATCATATTTTTTGCTAGGTCGTTAACAACACGTGAATACTGGTTAATGGGGATTACTACGTATTTAGAAGGGACTGTCATATCTACTAGTTTCCTGTTATATATAAAGTTCGTTTGTACACATCAAAGCTAATGGCGTAAGTTTCTACACTAAGATGTCTAGTTATATACAGTATATTAGTTATTAGCTTGTCAACTGCGTTAATAATCGCACCTTCATTTAACAATTCAGTAAGCAGGTAAACTATATTCATTTCTGCACTGTCGATATGTTCTGTGTCGTGTGGACACAAATAGTTTAAGAGCAACAACTCTAAAAGCTGTTGCTCCTCATGTGCAGTCAGATCGGTACCCGTCATTCGGGTACGTAGTTTATTAACGATGTTTATCGCACTCATTACTATCGTAGTCACGGAAATTCTCCAAGATAACGCGGGCGGTGTCAACAAGACCCGTACATATATGATCAGGGTATGCGTAAAGAACAGTCCCGTCTAGCACTAATGTAAGTGTCCCGCCACCCGGACGTATTTTATATCCTACGTATTTATAACGCATGTTTGCCCAACGTGGACATCTCGCCAATATGTCGAAAAAGGCATATACTAATTTAGTTACTGCATCGCGGAGTGCGTGCATACCACGTTCGCTAACAACACCTGTTGAATCGGTGACTACATACTTCAAAGTGTTTGCTAACTTATTATAGTCAATGTCTTTATTACCTGATGCATCGATAGCTAGGTCGAGTGCGCCATTAAAGTCATCGATCATATTTCTAATGACATTGTCAGTGTCTAAATCTTGGAAGTATGGCAATAAATCCATAAACAGTTCGTTAAATTCTGGGAACTCCATTTTAATCTTCATCTTATAAACTCCTACGTTAGTTCGATGATAAGGTTCTTTTTATTTGATGTTACTGTGACCGTATGAAAACGGATTGCGTGCAACGGTAAACCTGCTATTATCTTAGATATTTTTTTATATATGGCAATGTAGCTATGGGACAGTATTAAGTCATCACACATGCACTCGGCCAATATTCTAGATTCCGAATACCTATTTAGTAATAAACATAATAATTCTGTCAGGGATGTACCACCGCCTTGTACAACATCAGTTACTATATAGTTAAATAATGTACTGTATATTAAAGTACAGTCTTTATCAATGGCGGTCTTATCAACATCGTACCCATTCATAGCATCTATATAATTTATTTTTATAATACCTAGAATATCTGCGTTATACGGGTGGATACTGACAAGTATATTCATAGTACCTCGATTACCATATTGTTATAATTGACATGTACTACCACGTCGTTAATTGGCACGTTTATTAGACTTCTATCTATTGCACTTAAGTACTCATGCATCCCCTTAATCTTAGGTATTGCATGTGCTACTTCCTCATACGTCTCGGGAGGTACAACGGGTGATGACTCTTCGAACATTTTAATTATGTTATTGATTATACGGTCGTCATCCCCTTGCAGTAACGTTTCCTTAATCATCATGATAACGATATCTAAGTTATCGATGTCGTCTTCAAACATTTCAACAATTTCGTGATCATTTAACTGTTCGCACAAACCTTCCAATTGCGTTATGTTATATTTATACATTACTGACATATTTATCTCCGACTATTTACTAAACACACTAACTTTAATTGTTTTCCCACTATAAGGTAATCTAATATTTCTACTATATTCAAATTTTTAATCAGTCTAATAAAGACCCTATGTACCGCGTTTAAGATATTATCTATTTTAAATAGTTCGCGGTTATCTATAGTGAAATTACCATGCAGTATATTACATTTAAATATAGCCCGTGCTGAAAGTGAATCGTAGGCCCATGACGCATGGCCCATATACAATTCATAGAGGTCAGTAATCAAATCAATGACGTCATCAGACACGTAGTTACTATAACCTTCATCAGTGAGTGTTACGTTAACCATATTAACAGTGTCCGATAAATCCATACGAATCAACTGTTCAGATACATTGTCCATTTGGTAAGTGGTATTCACCTGTCCATCGCTCCTCTGTGTGTTCTTTTCTGAAAATGATATGTCTGAGGTCTTCCCCAGTTGTCACTACCAGTCTTGAACCAGTTACAGTAAAGTCAATAACAACCCATTCGTTATTTGGTAACATTGGATAGAGGCGGCGGTAAATTTCGACTTTAAGTTCTTGGATAAACATATTAATGTCAGAAGTACTTATTGCCGCAGTTGTTACAAATGAACGGCGAAATGCCTTAGTCAGTTTAGTCCAACGTTCCTCATCACATACTTTTCTGCCTTTTCGCCCGCCTAAAGATATACATCCGTCGATGATCATAGGAAGTGCCATTGCATAAAAGGTATTTGTGTATTCATCTGGGACTGATTGATATCGGTCTGCAAGACATACCCAAATTAACTCTTCGGTTAGTTTACTGGTAAATGCAGTGAAATCTTTTTGGAATGCCAGACCTTCATCGTCTTCTCCAAGTAATAAATCTGCGCATGAAAGTAATGGTTTAACGTCACTACCTACTATATCTTTTTTACCATCTAAGTTTGTTAATACTTCAGTGGCGACATTTATCAAGTCCGCACGTTCAAATAAAAACTTACTAACGTACTTATTAAAAACACGGATATCAAAAATAACATTATTCACAGCTCACCTCGAATGTTGACTTACGTCTATTTTTTATGTTACTAACTTTACACATTCCGTTTAACGCATTCGAAAAAGAATGCCAAACGGATTCTGTCCTATCTAATATTACATGTTCAACAGCAGTATCTATATAGTCACGTACACGTGAACTTATTGAATAATACTCTAAACATGCAAATCCCTCTAATGCTAAAATGCAATGTTGGTGTAGGATTGATAGTATTATGGATTTGTTGAAAGATTCCTTCATTGTTAAGTGGTGTAAAGATACAGGGGTTATCTTTAAAAACTCATCAACAAAAGCATCTAGATTTTGTCTTATTATTATAACTTTCATAGTTAACTCCAATGATTATTCATTAGTATGAAATATATCTAACGTGCGTTTAGATAACAGCATACCCCCCTATATAAGAAGGCCAATCTTGTTAAAAATAACGTCTATGTTTGCAGATGGTATGTAGCCACATATAGGAGTATTATAATGGACGTTATTACTAATGCTATTAACAGCATAATTTACGAAATACCAGAAGAGATTCTGGAAGATGCCTTTAAGGGTAAACGACAACGATACGGGCGACGATTGCAGAGTATTGAATCGACCATTCGTGAACAAGTCATTGAGAAACGTATTAAACCAGATTTGGAGAACTTAGGTGGACTATCGATTGTATTACCTCTTGATGGTGTGCACTACGATAAACTTTCAGACTATTCGAGAATTTACACGATTCCTAAAAGTCTAACGCAGGGTCGTTCCATCTCACAAGTGATGCGAGTATCATTAAATGTGACATCGAACTATGCAGAACGTATCCCTGGACAAAGTAATTCAGCCATAACTGTTTCGCCTTATGCGCGATCTATACAGTCGGTGATTGCATCTCATCAGCCAATTCCAAATATTACAAATGCGGAAGTAGAGCTTTTAGGTGACAATGTAGTTAAGATAAATGACTATGCTAATTTCTCTGTGGATATATGCCTTGAATGTCTCCTTAGCTTCACGCCGGAACTAACTGAAATCAAGCGTCCTTACTATGTTGACTTTGCGAGACTAGCTACGTTAGCGTGTAAAGCTTTCATTTATAAAAATCTTAGGTTGCGTTTAGATAAAACGCGTTTAGAAGGTGGTCGTGACTTTGGTGAATATAAGGCGATTGTCGAAGAGATGAGCGATGCTAATCAAATGTATAATGATTTACTGGATGAGAAATGGGGTAAGATACTTATTCTTAATGACCAGAATCGTAAACAGAAAAGTATTATGCGTGCAGGTAAATTTAAAGTGTAAACAAATAAAAAAAGGTGTGGGGGTATTTCCCCGCTCTTTTATTTGCCAGTGTATTAAAAAGGACCTACTTAAAACGTAAGTAATGAGTAGGCCAAAGCAAGGGTATAACAACGTTACATAGGATTAACTAGTAGAGTCCGTGGAGCTCATCGTAGATACTACAAACGACCTGTCTAATGAATTCATTGATGTCCTTTTCACGGATATCTGCATATTCATTAAGAAGTGTGTCGCCGTACTGTTCAAACATTAATACAATAGCTCTGTCGAAGTCTGTGGTCTCACTGAGGACGCGTTCGATGACTGAGGTATACAACCATGTCATTGGCGGTTGTATCACGCCCACAGGCGTATCTAGATTTAAGTCAGTCTCGCCACGTAAGTGACCAAGCTTTTCTGCGCGTTTGTGTTTACGGGAAACGCAGGAGATATAATAACTCAAGGCACGTTTGATGGCGCGCGCACGTGGATCATCTGTATTGATCGCCGCTAAGTATGGTAATGCTGACGGATCGCCTTTTAATACAGTAACAATATTCATGGTGTCGTACCCTTTATTAATGCTGGGTATTTATCCCAGGGTTGGATTTATGATAGGTGGCGTAATGTGTTAAATACGCTAAAAAGAAATCGAACATGTGTGCAATGGCTAAATTATCTTCATCACCGTGGAGATGTCTCTCAAAATGATTCACTAACAAGTAAGATATTACCATATCGACCTGATTGCCATTATACACTTGTGTTGTACATATAGACAATAGTTCATCCCAAGCACTGTGACATTCTGGTATCGTCACCGTAGTTGCATTATAAGCTAGTGTGATATAAGGTTCGATTTTATCATTTTCGGTTTGTAGGTAGTTAGCTAAGACTTTACTGATATCGTCTGAATTGTTAGCTAACTCATCACCTTTGAAGCGTCCTTGGTAAATACCTTCGATGTATTCGCTAGGGGTCAGTGTGAGGGGTGTCCTTATTTCCATTTAAGCGCTCCTGTGAGAGGTTTAAGTATTTAGTTAATAAAGTGTATGTCTGTATGCTGTTTATTGCTTAGATTGTCTGTATGCGCGTTCTAACGCATGGTAGTCAACTTCTTTTGATAAGATAGTCTTAGCTGTCGACATATGATTCATATTTACCCCATTAATCCCTTTAACATGGTAAGGCAATAGACCATATGTTTCCCATCCCATATCTTGGTCGTCTAATATAACTAAGTATTTAGGTCGGTGGTATAATACAAAATCAAGTAAACCTTTAGCCCGTTGTATACCGCCGCCACATTCAGTACTAGTATAGTTGATAGGGAAGCCTAAGAACTCACCTACTGACTCATGTGATTGGGTAATGAACCAACTACTGATACCTACCACATCTGCGCACATTGAAGTTACTAAGTCACGTACAAGAGACACACGGTAACGTGAGACCCACCAGCCATATTTAACGACACCATTATGCGAATAGAAATCTAACATACCTTGAAAGCGATTTAATAAGTTATCTCGTGATAACGCCTCACGTTCATACACACTACTGAGATATGCGTGATCGTCTGTGTTGTTTAAAACGCTATCTATATCCAACGCTATTAAATATTCCATAAGAGACTCTTTGTATTTTGGGAAAGTTGGATTTCGCTATTCAAGTAATGTGTAGCTACTAACGTAGTTTAGATCTATCTTTATTAGATAGTTTTATTCAATCTAAATAATTTTATTAAATTTTAAACTTTTAAGAAAAGAAAGTAAGCAAAGAA
>Ga0055584_100001053_pt1 | contig 26825 bp, 21 predicted proteins | sample OSDHelmetaG_FD_58716 | JGI IMG/M metagenome (GOLD analysis project Ga0055584, IMG submission 58716) | Pelagic marine sediment microbial communities from the LTER site Helgoland, North Sea, for post-phytoplankton bloom and carbon turnover... | ecosystem: Environmental > Aquatic > Marine >...
CCATTTGCGCAAATTTCCCGGTCCTGCGTTATAGGCGATGACAAGTGAGAAAAGCTCTGTATCAACATGCCTTTCATCCAGCAGGCTGACGACATAGCGTTGGCCTATATCCAGATTAGTTTGTGGGTCTTTCAGGCTGTGGCGGCCTTCGGCATCGTTATATTTACGGTTTTTGGCAACAAAGCTGGCTGTGGAAGGCATCAGCTGCATCAGTCCCGCGGCCCCGCTACGGCTTTCCGCCATGGGGTTAAATCGCGATTCCTGACGGATTAGAGCGTGGATCAGGGCGCGATCGACTTTATAGCCGCCATTTGGTTTCCACGGGCTTAGAGGGTACAGGGCTGCATCATAAAGGGCACCATTTGGGTTGAGCGCGGCTTCGGCTAATCGCATGGCATAGGATGGCAAGCCGTTATGATCCGCATAGGCCAGCAGATCCTCTTGCAGTCTTTTATCTTTTCTCGAGTTTATCTGGCGCAGTTCTTTTTCAGCCAGGTGATATTGGCCGGCAGCGACCAAAGCCACGGCACGTCTTGCTGTGGGCATGTTTTTCAAACGGCCAAGCCTATCGGATGTGAGTGCGGGCATATCCCAATTAAAGTCAAAATTCCATCCCAGTGCCCGTGTAGCAATTAGTCCGTAAAAGGTGCGGGGTTGTGCGGCCGCGCGTTTGAGCCAGATATTCACTTCGCGCATGTTCCCGGCGCGCATGTGAGCACGGGAGGCCCAGTAAGCACCGGCGGCCCGCATCCATGTTGATGTGTAGGGGGATGTTGCTGTTATCTCAAACAATGATGCGGCCGTTTTATATTCTTTTTCACGCCACGCGGATAACCCGCCAATCCATCCAGCTAGCGGTACGGTTTTACCCGAGCGCCGGGCGACAGATTGAGAAATCTCCAGTGCTGTTTGTATTCTGCCTTCATACATGTAGCTGCTGGCAATCTGGGCCTGAAACTGGTCGTACTCGACTGTGTCGAGTAGTTTGGCCGCATCGCTTTCCCGCAATCTTTTTATAGCACGTGTTGGCGCACTGCGCGCAACATCACGGCGAATGGCCTTGCTCAGGGCACTGACTTCCTTTTTTTGCGTTGCTGTGCGTTTGCGTGAAGATGTGTATATGCGGCCCTGATCGTGCAAGGCATTTAAAAAGCCACCTGCGTGGTTGCTTCCTGTTGGTTTTCTGATTGTGCCTTTAAAGCTCTTTGGTGCACGGTTTACGGCGATCCTGTAAATTTTGTTTGCCCCGGGGTGATCGGCATAAAGGTCTAGCCACCCTGAAAGTTCGTCAAATGATGTCCGGTAGGCGGTTGGATGCATATAGCGTTGGTATAGTACATGACCGCGCAGGCGGTAATCGCTTAGTTGGTTCATTAGTGCATCCGCCTTGTCCCAGCGTGCTTGTGACTGCCATGTAAAAATTTTCTTGTACAGGGCGGCATCAGCAGTGGAAAGAGGTGCCGTCGGGTCACGGACTGGTTTTACTTTGGGGCGTGGTGGTTGCCCGAATTGTAATATCTGCATTATATCCGGGCGCCCGAAATTGGGCTTTGCTTCTGGAATCGGGGCCGTTCCATCGGGGGCTGGTATATATGTGCGTTCAATTCCCAGCGGTTTTGCCGGTGGCAGAGGGATATTCAGCCCTGCTGCGTGTGCGCGTAATCCTGCGCATATGAGAATTGCTGTCAGAACGATCGTTCCTGCGTGCCACTTTCTGGCTGTCCAAACTTTGTGCATGATGTTGAAATCAATAACCTGATGCGCGCAAAATGTCCAGTTTTTGAAGTATGCAGGCACATAAAATACGAGCGCAGCAATATTTCTTATGGATAATCATGGGTAACTATAGCTGTGGGATTAGTCCCATTTCACGCTTTTTATCCCGTAATGCCAGCATATCCTGCCATACGGCTCGTTTTTGTGATGGTGTCTTTAGGAGATAGGATGGGTGATATGTGGCTATAGCCGGAATGGGGGTGGGGTTATCTGCGATCCCTGCGGTACGGGGCGTGTAGTCATGCCACTTCCCACGCAGGCGGGAGGTGCTATCTTCTGTGCCCAGCAATGCTTTGGCGGCAACGCTACCGCATAAAATCAGCAGTTTTGGCTGTACCAGCGCAATGTGGCGCTCGATAAAGGGCAGGTTGATTTCTATTTCGGCTGGTGCGGGGGAGCGGTTTCCTGGGGGGCGCCAGTTGAGGATATTTGTTATGTATACAGATAGGGCGGGGTTTTCTGTTGATCTGCCCATGTCAATGCACCCCAGTATATTGTCGAGCAATTGTCCTGATGCACCGACAAAGGGGCGTCCGGCACGATCTTCGTCTGCGCCCGGTGCTTCGCCGATCAGCATGACAGGTGCTTGGGGGCTACCATCGCAAAACACCATGTTTGTGGCTGTTTTTTTAATATCCAGCCCTTCAAAAGCAGTGATCGCATCCCGGAGCGCGTCCAGTGTCTGGGCGCTGGCGGCACTCTTAATGGCCTCTGTGCGCAGGTTGGCTGCTCCTACTAGATGAGGAGAGGGTGGTATGGCCGGGTTTTTTGCCCCGGATTGCGCCTTGTCCTTTTTAACTATCGAAATATCCGGGTGAGCGATTATTGAACGGGCAGTGTTTTCTAATGCTTCATCGGCACCGACATCTATATGCCATTGCAGGGCGGCGCTCAGGGCTTGCTGTTGTGCATTTATCATGCAAAAAATCTCTTTTCTATCATAGGGTTTCCACAGGTTATCGGATAGAATAACCGTTGGCAAGGAAGGGGAAATAGATGCGCACAGACCGCGAAAGCATGGAATATGATGTGGTGATTGTCGGAGCCGGACCGGCAGGCTTGTCCTGTGCGATTCGTTTAAAGCAGTTAAACCCGGAACTGTCCGTTTGTATTTTGGAGAAGGGTTCGGAGGTCGGCGCGCATTTATTGTCCGGAGCCGTGTTTGAGACGCGCGCATTGGATGAACTTATTCCTGAGTGGCGGGATTCTGTGGGGAAAGAAGGCGGTGCGCCCTTACATACAAAAGCCAAGCAAGATAAATTTTTATTTTTGACAGCAAAGAAATCATTTCGTCTGCCAACGCCACCGCAAATGAACAATCACGGTAATTACATTATCTCACTTGGTAACTTTGCCAAATGGCTGGCGCAGCAAGCAGAAAATCTAGGTATAGAAATTTTTGCCGGCTTTGCGGCTGCGGAAGTTTTGTATGATGATCACGGCGCTGTGCGCGGCGTTGCTACGGGTGACATGGGTATTGGTAAAGATGGTGAGAAAACGGCTAACTTTGAACCGGGTGTTGAGCTGCATGCCAGACAAACTGTGTTTGCAGAAGGCTGTCACGGATCACTGACAAAAATGCTGGTTAATAAATTTGATTTGCGGAAGAATTCTGATCCACAAACTTACGGTATCGGTGTTAAGGAAGTTTGGGAGGTTGCGCCTGAAATTCATGATGAAGGCGCTATCATACATACGGTTGGGTGGCCGATGGATGCTAAAACATATGGTGGAAGCTTTGTGTATCATGCGGCTGATAATCATGTGTATGTCGGTTTTGTCATCGGCCTTGATTACACTAATCCGCACTTGTTTCCCTTTGGGGAGATGCAGCGCTTTAAGCTTCATCCCGAGATTAGAAAGACGCTGGAAGGCGGACGACGTGTTTCATATGGCGCGCGTGCGCTGGTGGAAGGTGGCTTCCAGTCACTGCCGAAACTTACCTTCCCCGGAGGGCTTTTGATCGGTGATACGGCGGGCTTTATGAATGTACCAAAAATTAAGGGTAATCATACGGCGATGAAATCCGGCATGATTGCGGCGGAAGCACTTGTAGAAAATTTTGGTGTGGGGATCGCTGAAATAGAATGTGTGGATTACATCAAAAAACTGAAGGCGAGCTGGGTATGGAAGGAGTTACATAAGGTACGCAATATCCGTCCTGGTTTTAATTACGGTCTGTGGTTTGGGCTTGTTCATGCGGCAATTCAGACTGTCGGTGGATGGATGCTGCCTTATACGCTTAAAAATCATGCTGATCATGCGCAGCTCAAAAAAGCGAAAGATTGCAAAAAAATTGACTATCCGAAGCCGGATAATGTGCTGACTTTTGACAGGCTGAGTTCAGTAAAAATCTCGAATACCATGCACGAGGAAAACCAGCCGGCCCATTTAAAGCTTAAGGATACGGATGTTCCGATAGATAAAAACTTACAGGATTATGACGAGCCAGCGCAGCGTTATTGCCCGGCGGGCGTCTATGAGGTGGTTGCCGAAGGGGACAAAAAACGCTTTGTTATCAATGCACAAAACTGTGTACACTGTAAAACATGCGATATTAAGGACCCGGCACAGAATATTGACTGGACAGTGCCGCAGGGCGGTGGTGGGCCCAATTATCCGGGTATGTAAAATAATCTGTAATAAAAGGAGATGGTTTTTTAACCAAATGGAGCTACCCTATTATTGTGACATGAAAAAAAGATTTTTACTGACATTAACGGCGGCGGGATTTCTGGCAATGGGCTGTACGCAGGTTATGGCCGGGGATGATGCGGCTGTGGCGCAGCCAGCGCCTGGTTTTGCCGGGCAGTTTCTTTCCAGCCATTTTGCACAATCTGAAAATGACTGGGCGGTGGCCGAGCGCTTTCTGACGCCGGTTCTATCTCATGATCCTGAGAATGTAGATCTTTTAAAACGCGCCATGATTCTGGCGATGGGTGCCGGCGATTTAAAACAGGCCGCGATGCATGCGGACAAGCTTTTGAAGCTGGATGCTAACAATAGCCTTGGTTGGTTGATCGGGGCTGTAAATAAGTTGGTGGACAATGATGTTTCCGCAGCGGGTGATGTGTTGGCAAAAATGCCTGCAGGAGATGTTACGGATTTTGTGCGGCCGGTGGTCAATGGATGGATAGAGGCCGCGCAAGGTCGTTTTGTAACAGAAGGATTTAATGCCACAACAATACATTCTTATGGCGGCGCATTGATCGCATTGCATTTAGGACGGGAACAGGATGCCGCCGAATTTATTCAACGTATGCTGGATACAGGTAGCTTGAATTCATACGATGCCGGGCGTGTGGCTGATTTATACGCAGCCATTGGCAAGGATGATAAAGCACTGGATTTTTATAAGGGTGCTTACTCGCTTGATTCAAAAAACAAGACGTTGGAGAAGAAAGTAGCGCTCTTGTCCGCTGGTAAGAAAATCCCCCAGCGTATGAATGATGCCTTGCATATTAAAACACCGGCACAAGGTGTGGCTGTGGCAATGAACGATCTTGCGCGCATTTTGTTTCAGGAATATAGCGACTCTAGTGCGCGGATTTTTTCGCAAATGGCTTTGATTTTGTACCCAGGTTATACGGATGCGCAGTTGTTGCTGGGTAATGCTTTGGCGCGCAGTGAGCGGTATGATGAAGCGATTGCATATTTTTCTGCTATTTCTCCGGAGCATGATAATTATCTGGAGGTTCAACACTACATGGCGGATTTGCTGGACGAAGCCGGGCAAACAGAAAAAGCCATGGCTCTGCTCAATGATCTTTTTATGAAGTACAATGATGTTGAGGCGCTTATTCGCATAGGTGATATTTACCGCAACAAGGAAAGCTACGGTAGTGCGCTGAAGGCGTATAATCGTGCGGCTGGAAAAATTGGCAAGGAAATTCCGGAAGAGTATTGGTATTTGCTTTATGCGCGCGGCATGGTTTATGAGCGCGAAGGGCAATGGTCTGATGCTGAACGAGATTTGAAAGCGGCTCTGGTGTTTCGTCCCGATCACCCTTACTTGCTCAACTATTTGGGTTATGCCTGGGCGGATCAGGGTGTAAACCTTGAAGAATCCCTGCGGTTGCTGGGGCGTGCATCGTCGCTGCGTCCTGATGATGGCTTTATCAAGGATTCTCTTGGTTGGGTATATTATATGATGGGGCGTTATGAAGAAGGGCTGCCGTATCTTGAGAAAGCCGTTGAGTTGATGCCTTATGATCCGACCTTGAATGACCATCTGGGCGATGCGTATTGGCAGGTTGGTCGTCATATGGAAGCGCATTTCCAGTGGGAGCGCACTTTTAATTACGCGGGTATCAATGATGAAGAACTAAAGAAGTCCGCTGCGCTTAAGCTTGAAAAAGGTCTGTTGCCACAGAGCTCCGTTAAGGAAGCACGCACCGGAGCTCATAAGCAGTGAGCGATGCGCGCTCTCTTTCCGTTTTCGCGCCTGCGAAAATAAATTTGCATCTTCATGTTACGGGCCGTCTTGATAACGGATACCACACACTCGACTCTCTTGTTTCTTTTGCTGATATTGGCGACCTTGTGCGGTTTGATGATGCGGATAGCTTTTCCTTTTCTGTCACCGGACCCTATGCTGTAGGGTTTAGTGCTGCTGAGCGTGATAGCGGCCCTAATTCATCAAATATCGTGGTTAAAGCGATAGGGGCCTTGTCGCGCGCTGTGCAACGCACGCCGCAATTTAAAATTACTTTAGAGAAAAATATGCCGTTAGCTGCGGGTATTGGTGGTGGATCGGCTGATGCTGCCGCGGCTATCTGGGGTGCTATGGAGTGGTGGGGGCTGTCTCCGCACGCCGCGCCTTTCCTGAATGACTTGATGGCTGCGTTGGGTGCGGATGTCCCGGCATGTTTAACCTGTGCGCCGGTACTGATGAGTGGTGTGGGTGATGTTTTGGGGCCAGCACCACTTTTGCCAGAGGTTCCTGTTGTCTTGATCAATCCGGGTAAGCCGTGCAGTACGGCGCTTGTATTTAAAAATTTTTCTGCGCCCTTTTCTAAGGATGCTGATATTCCGGGTGATTTAAGTGATGTTGATGATCTTTCATGGTTTATAGAGCGTGAAGGCAATGATCTTTTAGCGGTGGCGACGGTAGAGGTGCCAGAAATCAAGGCTGTTATTGATGCGCTGCAGGCGCAAGCGGGCTGTGTTGTGGCGAGCATGTCAGGTAGCGGAGCAACGTGCTTTGGCCTATTTCGTGAAGAAGCCGAGGCTACGGCTGCTGTGCAGGCATTGTCTTCTTTAAATCAGACGTGGTGGGTGCGGGCGGGCATGCTCAATCGGCCGGAACGGTATTAGTAGGCGCATAATTATTGTATGCGGGTGCTGATATCTTCGGATAGATCTGTTGTCAGCAAATGAACAAGAAGTGCCTGGCTGGGGCGTCCGTCTTTTTCAAGTCTACTGGCTTTCTGATAAGCACGGATTGCATCTTCCGTTTGTGGGCCACGGATGCCATCCGCCGGGCCGGGGTAAAGTCCCAGCCGCATTAATTGTTCCTGAATTTGTGCAATCAGAGCACTGTCATCGATTGTAGTGGTGGCGATATCTGTGAAATCACTTGATGATGCTTTTGGTACGTTGTGGTTAGCAGCTGCTTTAGGCACAGCGGTTGGCTCTGGCTGCTTTGCTGCTTGTGTAGATGTTGTGCTCTCCGACGTTTTTGATGATTTCTCAGGTGCCGGCGCTTTCTTTTGCGTTTCTTTTGGTTTTGCTACAACAGGTTCTTTGCTTTTTATAATTTTGTCCAGCTCAGAGGCGCTCACATTGATGGATTTGGCAAGGTGATCTAGGGCTGTTTGTGCTTCCGGGCTGCCTGTATCGGCTGCTTTTTTGTACCAGTATAGGGCTTCACGTGGTGCCGGTGCGCCAAGCAATCCGTTCTCAAGGATCAACCCTAAATTATAGGCGGCTTCGGGGATGCCTGCATTTGCGGCTTGCTCAAAATACATAGCGGCCTTGCCGGCATTGTAATCTGTGCCGATGCCTTCGATATAGGCAATGCCAAGGTTGTACTGTGCCTCCGGGTGTTTCATGTCCGCAGCCGCCCGATACCACCCGATGGCCGTATCCAGGTTTTTCTCAACACCGATGCCCTGGTGGTATAGGACGCCGAGGTTATAGCGTGCATTGGCGACACCGTTTATGGATGCCTCGCGAAACCATTGTGCAGCCTTGATGTAATCTATTGTGACGCCGCCGTGACCGGCTGTGTAAATGGCGGCAAGATCATGCTGTGCTTCTGGAATGCCTTCGAAAGCCTTTTGTTCGATTTCCTTTATAACGGCAGGCAGGCTTTCATCATGTTTGATGCGGTCGGCAAGCGGGCGTGCATCCTTTTGCGCGCTAACGAAACTGTCAACATCTGTGCTTTTGGCAATAATTTTTTTCTCTGAAACATCTTTTTGTGTTTGTTGTGTCAGGGATACCGGCGTAATGACAGTCTTATCACTCTTGTCTATCGTTGTTGTTGTGGATGCCGGTTTTTTTGTTGCTGTTTTCTCGATGTTTTCCGGTACGGGCGTGCCCATTTCCGGTTCGATCTTGTTCAGTGCTGTCGCCAGCTCTTCCGGGTTTTTATCCATACGGTCGAGAAGTTCTTCATCACTCATCTCCATGATGTCTTGCACGGCAATATCTTGCGCGGCAACGTCTTGTGTTGCGGCAATGCTTGGTGCTGCAAAAGATGGCGGTGGCGTGTCTTGTTCGATCTTGGTTGTTGCATGTTGCGTGGGCGCTACGGAGGCTGTATCGCCAGATGTTTGCACGTTACCAATTCTTTGTAAGTAAATATTGCCGGCAGCCCAGCCACCCGCCAGCAGCAATATAATAAATGCCATGGTGCCGAAGGCTTTTTGGTACGCGGACCTGTCCCACCAACGCATGGTGCCGGCGTTATTTTTCTGGTTTGCATTCTGTGCCGGGTCAGCGGGCAGCTGTGGTGCGGCTGTTTTTCCTGCGACACCCTGTTCCGTTAACAAGACAAGAGCCTTGGCATTTAATGACTCGCGTGTTTCAAGAACGGTTTCTTCGATCCGCTCCAGTTTATGAATCATGCGGGCGCGATCTTGCGTGATCTTTTCTAGACGCCGCGCCAGCCGTGCTTGCTGCGCTAGCGCTTCTTCCATCTTTGTCGCAAGAGATGCCGCTCGATCCAGTTTCTCAGACTGTGCTTTTTGCTCGCGCTCGATCCTGTCTTGGCGTTCGTTCAGGCGGCGTTCCAGATCCTCGGTGTGCGAGATCTTTTTCTGGATATTTTGAAAATACCGTTCGCTGTTGGCGGCGCGGCTTTCAAGTGATCCGAAAAGACCATCGAACTTGCCAACGGATTCCTCCAGCGCTTGGCGGTTTTTTTCGCTGCGTATCATCCGCGCACCCAGCTGATCTAGCAGGGCAATGATCGTATCATCGCGATTGCCGCTCTTTTTTCGGCCTTGGCTCAAAACCTTCTCCCCCCAGCGCGCAGGTTTTAGACGAATCGAAAATAGTGTTAATAGACGGCAATATATAGGGTTTTGGAAAATCTTGCCACATTTTCTTTGTCATTTTCCTCAGTGTTCTTTTGAGGCTTGCTTTTTGCCGTATTCTTGGGTAATTTTGCCCCCAATTTCCCTTGTTGGGGCGTAGCCAAGCGGTAAGGCACCGGTTTTTGGTATCGGCATTCGGAGGTTCGATCCCTCCCGCCCCAGCCATCTAGTCCGTAGTTCAGCACGTTTTGAGAAAATTGCCCGTGAAGCCCCGCAGTACGGGGGCTTTCGGCGTAGCAGCCTTTTTGTCAAACAGCAGAGAATGGCAATTTACGCAGAACAAGCCCGGTTTTCTCCAGGGCCTCTTACCGGGGCATAAACGGTACGGAAATAACCGCCCAGTACAGCCTAGTATTATAATTACCATAATTTAATTCGTAATGCGTGGGTTGGGAGTTCAAATCCCTTCAACGGCACCATTTTCATTATGATCAATATCAACTATAACCCTTGGAAAATTACAGGCAGATAGGCTAGAGTTCCGTCTATTAAAGCATAGAATCAGTGATATGTGAGGAATACCATGACAGGAATCGTGATCAGCGGCACAGGGCTTTATACGCCGCCACACTCTATCAGCAACCAAGAGCTGGTGACCTCGTATAACAGTTATGTTGACCGCTTTAACCGGGAGAATACCGTCGCCATAACAGGCGGAGAAGTGCCCGCCTTGGAATACTCCAGCGTAGAGTTTGTGGTTAAAGCATCCGGCATCAACGCGCGCTATGTCATGGAAAAAGACGCTATTCTTGATCCTGAAATTATGGCGCCCCGTATCCCTGAGCGTGCCAATGATGAAATTTCCGTATTAGCAGAGATAGCGGTCAGTGCTGCAAAGGGAGCCTTAAAATCAGCCGGTAAAAAGCCACAGGATGTTGATGCCGTACTGGTTGCCTGCTCCAATTCGCAGCGCCCATATCCTGCCGTTGCGATTGAGGTGCAGGCCGCGCTCGGTATCGAGGGGTTTGGGTTTGATATGAATGTCGCCTGCTCATCCGCAACATTTGGAATTCAAGCCGCAGCGGATATGATAAAGGCAGGTAATGCCCGGTCCATCCTTGTTGTTAACCCCGAGATATGTTCAGGACATCTGGATTTTCGCAACCGGGACTGCCACTTTATTTTTGGTGATGTGGCGACCGCCACTTTGCTGGAACGCGCCGAAGCAAGCGCCGCGCCCAAAAATTTTGAAATCCTCAGTACAAAATTAAAAACCAGCTTTTCAAATAACATCAGGAATAATTTTGGATTTCTAAACCGCACTGCGCCAGAAAGTATCGGAAAGAAAGACAAGCTGTTCGTTCAAGAGGGGCGTAAAGTGTTCAAGGAAGTGATCCCGATGGTATCAGATCTTATTCTCGAACATTTGAAGGAATTGAATATAACGCCTGATGATATCAAGCGGCTATGGCTGCACCAGGCCAATATCCACATGAACGACCTGATAAGTAAAAGGGTGCTGGGCCGCGAGCCCACTAAAGAAGAAGCACCCGTTATTCTTGATGAATACGCCAATACAAGCTCTGCTGGTTCTATTATTGCCTTTCACAAATACAGCAACGATCTGGAGTCCGGCGACCTGGGCATTATTTGCTCCTTCGGGGCGGGTTATTCGATTGGGTCTGTTATTGTGCGCAAAGCTTGATGACTGAAAATTTACAGTTTCACATTACAAGTGCTTTTACGCGCGCAGGAACAACAGCGCAGGGAAACCCAGCGGCAATTTGTCTTGTTGATCGATTTCCGGATGAGAACACCATGAGTCTTGCTGCAAAATATATTGGCAGCCCTATGACTTCTTTTGTACGCTATACGAATGATCCCGATATATTTGATATTCGTCACTTCTCGCCTGATGGAAAAGAAAATCATGTATGTGGTCATGCAACGCTGGCTGCCACGGAGCATCTGGCATATGAACATCCAGAATATAGACGAGGAAATAAGATCACTTTTCGTTTAAACCCAAAATATGCAATTAATAAGGACAATGAATTTAAAGCTTACATAAAAGATCATGACATTACATTAACCATGCCAGCCATTACAGAATTAGAGTCGGTGAATGACCCTGCATTTTACACGTCACTGGCCGATGCTTTGAGGATTAACAAAAATGATATCGTGCAACCAGCTTTCTACGCCCCTCGGATTATTAACTATGTCGTGGCCTTAAAAGATACCAAAACTCTTTTGTCGATGAAGCCTGACTTTAAAAAACTAACAGCCCTCGCCACTTCAGAAAAATTTCCTCACGAAGGGGTTATGGCGACAACGCAGTCAGACACGAACGATTATGATATTTTTACGCGCGTATTTTTACCTGTCATTGGTGTAGATGAGGATATTGCCTGCGGATCATCCAACTGTTCTATCATACCGTATTGGAGTCTATTTCGCGGGGATGTTTTTGCAGCGGATAAACAAAACTTTAAAGTCCTTTTTCCCTACCCACCGGGCAAGCATGAGAATAAAGTTGGCGGTGTACAGGATTTGCATGTAGATCTTCAGAGCAAAAGCATCACGATCACCGGACAAGCTAGTTTTCAAAAAACCATTTCTCTGGCATCAAATACAGACCTCGGCGCCCCGCCGCGCCCTAGCTGAAGTCTGGCCTATATATCAATGGGGCCGAAAATAGCTTCAGCCTTATCCGTTAGATAAGCCCACTGATGATCGCCATAGCTAAAATGCCACCATTCAGATGAATAATTAATGAAGCCAACGCTTTCCAGCGCATCAATCAGGATGCCCCGGTTTTTTATGGCCTCATCCGAAAGCTCTGCACTCTTTGTAACAGAGGCCTCGCAAATTTCCTGACATTGTGTGCCCATATCATACTCTTTGCCATCACCATCACACAAAGAAATATCAAGTGCGCAACATGCCTGATGCCCGCTGCCTATGCCATTATAAGGGTCAGCCACAAAAGTCTCTGTCATGTCATGAAGATCCTTATCAGAGGCGCCGGGGTGTTCTTTTTTAAAATGATCAGTAGCCCTATTCCAGAGCTCTATTTGCCGTGCCAAAGGCCGATAAGACTCGTAGATCATAAAGTGATAGTTTTCAGGCAGCTTGTCCCGCGCTGCCATCATCATGTCATAAATAGATTTACGGATGCGGAAATCGTTCGTGAATTTATTATTCAGGACAAATCCATCAGCTTCCGAAATATCAACAATGTCCGGTGCGCTATCATCATTGATAAGCGCGATATTGCTAAAATCCATCAATTCAACCCTGACTGCGCTACTGGTGGTCATGGCTTAGGACCATCAGGGCTTGCGCTTCCATCAATTTGAGACAATAGGATAGGGCGCGTGTCATTTGCACGTTGTCTATAAAATACTTCGCGTGTTTGCAGAAATAGCTCTCGTGGCTCGGATCCTGCCACTGTTTTTATCGTAACATCATCAACCTTGCTGTAGCCTTCTTTTACAATCAAATGTCGTGAGGGACCATTCTTCGGGTGCACCGTAACAGTCATGCTCGCAAGGTCATATGTTCTGTATCCCCAGTCAGTAAGATTTAAAATAGCTTCAATCCCGTAACCTTTATTCTGGTATTTGGGATCAACAAAGAAATTCACTTCATAATCAGCGCCTTTAAGGTAGCTAACCGCCTCCATACATGTGTGGCCTATAAGTTCACCTGTGCTCTTCTCAATAATAGCAAGCATATGGTTTTCGCGACGGCCTGTCTTGGGGGCAGGCCTCTGTGTGCGCAGCGCTTCAGAAATAAATTCTTCTGCTTTTTCCCGCGTGCCATCAAAGCAAAAATATACAAACCCCTTCGATTTTGATATATCATGGATACGATCAAGATCATCCGGTTTGTGCTCTCGTAAAAGGAGACGCGGCGTTTCCAATGTTATAGGATAATTCTCTTGCGCTTTGTTGGCGCTACAAAATATACGCGATAATAAATTTCTAATCTTCATACTTCCCCCCTGTTTTTTTTATTTTTATCTCTTGGTAATGCCTTCTTCTTCCAGCAGTAATTTACGCGAAAGCTTGCCCACCGCAGTTTTTGGCAATGGCTCCGTGCGCAAGATAATTTTTCGCGGGATTTCTATCGGCGAGAGCTTGTCCTGAAGGAATGATTTCATACATTCTTCATTCAACTCCTGTCCGTCCATAGGTTTAATCCATGCCCAGACAGTTTCGCCTCTTTCCTCATCAGGAATGCCGGCAACCATGCATTCCTGCACAGCGGGATGCATAGATATAGCCTCTTCCACCTGCGTTGGGTAAACATTATAGCCGCGCACCAGAATTACGTCTTTCAAACGGTCAACCAGATGGACATAGCCTTCCTCATCCATATAACCGACATCGCCGGTCCGAAGCCGCCCATTGATGATTACATCATTCGTTGCGACCTCTTGCTTGTAGTAACCTTTCATAACCTGTGGCCCACGCACACAGACCTCACCTTTTTTACCGATAGGGAGGACGACACTGTCATCTTCTATACTCACGATTTCAACGATAGTTCCGGGGAGAGGAAGACCGATAGAGCCGATCTTGACCACGCCCTCCATCGGGTTGCAGGTGACAACCGGAGAGGCTTCAGTTAAGCCATAACCCTCACCGACTTTTGCACCAGTTCTATCTTCGAACGCCTTTTTTACCCCTCCGGGCAAAGGCGCGCCACCGGATATACAGAATTTAACGCAGGAAAGATCAAGCCCTTCTGCTGCCGGGTGAACAGCAAGCGCGTTAAATATAGTAGGAACGGCCGGGAAGAAAGTGGGTTTCCTGTTTTTTAAAAGCGCGACAAATTTCTCCGGATCGAATTTTGATACCAAAATAATCTCCATACCGAGCTGCAACGCCATATTCATCACAACGGTCATGGAAAAAACATGAAAAAGAGGAATGACGCCGACTATGCGCTCTTGTCCGGGAATTGCTACTGGCATATGCCACAAAGCCATCTGCGTGGCGTTCGCATAAAGATTGGCATGAGTTAACATTGCGCCTTTCGGGGTGCCTGTTGTGCCACCGGTATATTGCAATACGGCTACATCTTCACCGGGATCGATTTCTACTTTCTGGAACTGACCATCATTCGTGATAATATCCTCGTAACTTATATAGGATTCACTATCCGGAACTTCGGCAACATCACCACCGGCAGGGCAAACAATCAGTCCCTTCATGCGTGTGCTCGCCAAAACATTATCTGCCTTTTCGAAAAACTGTCTGGCGTCAAGCGTGACAAGGTAATCTGTTTCGCTGTCCTCGATCTGATTTTTCAGTTCGCGCTCCACATATAGCGGATTGTAATTCACGACCGTGCCGCCAGCTTTTAAAATACCGTAATAAAAAGCAACGCTATAATGTGTATTTGGCAAGAACAAACCAACTTTTGTGCCCTTCTTAACGCCCAGTTTTTGTAATCCCGCAGCAATTTTAGAAATCCAATCACCGAGCGCTCTATAATTAAGCTCTATGCCTTCAAAAGAAATAGCAGGACGATCAGCAAATTTAGCAACAGCACCATCCAGAATTTCAAATACCGGCGCTGCTTTAATCCCCCCATTCCATGCCAGACCAGATGGGTATGATGCCTGCCAAATATACTTCCGATCGAAACTCGTTTCCGGAGGCACATCAGCAGCAATAGCCGCATTATTCTGCATGGTGAAAATCTCCTCTGTCCCTTATTGGGCATTTTTTTGAATTTCCAAGAGATAGCAGACACCATAAAAAAATCAAGAGATATTGGGTGTTTGACGTTAGAGCGCTCATGAAATCTCGCTTCATTAACAGACAGGATCACAATTACCCATAATTTGATTCACGGTGCGTGGGTCGGGAGTTCAAATCCTGATTAACAGGGAATAATGGCTGGAGAATGGTTGTCGGCTGACTGTCTACACAGCCATTTAGTCTTCTTTTCAGCACATTCGGAGAATATAGCCCCAAAAGCCCCGCTGTTTGTAGGGTTTTATGCTATGTGCAGGTTCAATATGCAGCAGAGAATGGCACAAGCTGACTTGTTTCCTCGTCCCATAATTTAAAACGCATACAACCCAGACTTTCGTGCAGGGTCAGCCTGTTTATGGCTTGAAGCTCAGGCCGGGCATCCATGCATTCCTGCAGCTTGTAATTTGGTATCTTGTTACACAGATGATGAATGTGGTGAAGTCCGATATTGCCTGTAAACCATTGAAGTATTCGCGGTAGAACATAATAGGAGCTTCCCGCCAGGGCGGCTTCCTGAAAGTTCCAGTTTTTGCTTTTCTTCCAGTACGTGTCTTCAAACTGGTGCTGAATGTAAAACAACCAGCCACCAATCCATGCTGTTACAATCAGGATTGGCAGGTAAACACTTAAAAGCGGCCCCCACCCGATTACAAATACGAACATGCCGTAAAAAACCGCAATGGCGACATTTGTTAACATGATGCTTTTCCAGACAGACGATGGGGGAAGCGGTTTATAGAATTTATAGAACCAGGCAGATTGGTTGAAGGGTATACGCTGGCAAATCAGAGTATAAAAAGGCGTTCCAAATACAAGGAGAACAAGCGGGTTACGATAGAGACGGTAAGCGCGTTTCTTCCATTTTGTTAACGCTTGATATTCCCGCACCGTTATCGTTTCAATGCCCCCAACACTACGGCGATCAAGGTCTCCAGACGTCGCATGGTGTAAATTGTGTGCACGGCGCCAGAAATAATAGGGCGTGACAGTTAAAATGCTTAGAAAACGGCCGGTCCAGTCGTTTGCTTTTTTGGAATTCCAGAATGAGCCATGCCCACAATCATGCTGAAAAATAAAAATCCTTGTGAGCAGTCCCGCAGCAGGCAGAATCAAGCCGACGACAATCCAGTAAGAAAAATTCGCTCCGTACAGCATCAGGCCGCAGGTCGAAAAAAACAGGACAAGTGTTATGCAGAGCTGCACGGCACTGCGCTTCGTATCAGCACCCTGATAACGACCACAATGCCTAGCTACATCCTTAACAGAATAGGGCTTGTGTTTATCTGGAAATCTGTCGGCGTTTGGCTTGTGTGCTTGCATTTAGAGCTTCCATTTACGTTACTATCTGCTCAGAATAAAAGGCTGAGCAATATTAGAACATTTCTAAAATCAAATTATTAACAGGTTATACAGACAAACAAAGAAAATTTATCGATAGACTACACACCTAGCCATTTAGTCTGCTTTGTATCACATTCGGGGAATGCAGCCCCAAAAGCCTCGTTTTTCGTGTGGTTTCTGTTATGTGCAGGTTCGACACGCGCAGCGTATACAGCCTTAATTCTAATTATACATAATAATTTAAGTGACCTATATAGCTGATTTTTGTTGATAAGGAGCGCAAAACAAGGCTTAGTGTGTATAAGTTTGATTATTAGATATATAAATGCCCGTTTTCCTTTCGAAGTCGTTCGGTTTAACTGAGGGTAAATGAGGTAACTCATTATCAAACAGAAGAATCTAACCACGCTGTTGTGGTTGGAAATATACTGACGCTATGTAAGGAGAAATTGTAATGGCAACAGGTACAGTAAAATGGTTCAACCCAACGAAGGGTTTTGGTTTCATCGAGCCTACAGACGGCGGCAGCGATGTGTTTGTTCACATCAGTGCAGTTGAGCAATCAGGTCTGAACGGTTTGAACGAAGGTCAAAAGATCTCGTACGAAATCCAGGAAGAAAAAGGCAAGCAATCAGCCACGAACCTGAAAGAAGCTGCTTAATTTAAGCGCTTTTATAAAATTTAAAAAACACGGGTTGCTTCGGCAGTCCGTGTTTTTTTTATGGGCGATTAGGGGCGCGCGTTTACTTTTGTAACGTAGGGTTTGTAGGGGTCGTAGTGAAGGTTTGTTACCGACCCAGAGCGGACTTTAACCACCTAATAAGCGCATAAAGTGCCCTCACTGATGCCCTGGGGCTGGTCGATTATGTAGGCTTTAATGTTCACTTATGGCCGAAATCTAACCCGCCTGTGCCTCAAGCCACTCCGCTTCGACGGTCTCTAAATCGGCCACCACCTGCGTGTGTTTTTCCTGCACTTTGGCGGTGTCGGCATTGGGCTTTGTATAAAAGCCCTCAGCGCTCATAAGGGTTTCAAGCTCGGTTTTTTGCGCCTCTAATTTTGTGATTTTATTTTCCAGCTTTTCGAGGGCCTGCGGATTTGTGGCGGACTTTGTCTCTGCGGAGTTGGGCGTGGGCGCGGCGGCAACGAGGGCCGTGGCTTTATCTCTTTTCTCTTTGTTCTTTTTGCGCTGGTCGCGCCGTGCTTTCATGGTGAAGTCACGGTAGTCCTCTAAATCACCGTCGAAGTGGTGGCATGCGCTGTCTTTGACGATCCAGAGGCGATTGGCGACGCGTTCAACCATGTTGGGATCGTGGCTGACAATCACAATCGCGCCTTCGTAATTATTGAGTGCTTGCACCAATGCCTCACGGGCATCAATATCCAAATGGTTTGTGGGCTCATCCAGCAGCAGAAGGTGCGGGGCATCAAAGCTCATGAAAGCAAATAGAAGCCGCGCTTTTTCACCGCCGCTGAGGGATGCGATTTTGTTATCGGCCAGTTCCTTTGAAAAGCCAAAGGCACCGAGCTTTGCACGCACCTTGGGTTCTTTTACATCGGGAATGTTCTTGCGCATGAGTTTGAACATCTCTTGATAGGGCGTAGAGCTGACGTCCAGCTCTTCTGTCTGGTGCTGGGAGAAATAGCCTATGCGGAGCTTGGAAGGGCGGCGGACTTCGCCTTTCATGGGCTGGAGCTTATCGGCGATGAGTTTTATCAATGTTGATTTACCGTTGCCGTTTGCGCCGAGCAACGCGATGCGGTCATCATTGTCGATGCTCTCATAAATATTTTTAAGTATAGGATTTCCTTCCGTGTAGCCAACATCGACTTTGTCGATGGAAATCATTGGTGAAGAGATTTCCTTCGGGTTGGGGAAGGTGAAATGCACCGCGCGGGCAGAAATCACAGCATCGACGATGTCCATTTTTTCCAGGGCTTTCATACGGCTTTGTGCTTGGGTTGCTTTAGAGGCCTGCGCTTTAAAGCGGTCGACAAATTTTTGCATATGGGCGCGTTGGGCCTTTTGCTTTTCATGCATTTTTTGCTGGAGACCGAGGGCCTCAGCGCGCTCGCGCTCAAAGGTGTCGTAGTTGCCGGTATACATTTTGAGCTTTTGGCAATCAACATGGATCACGTGATCGATACACTTATTGAGCACTTCACGGTCATGGGAGATAATCAGTAATGTATACGGGTAGTTGGCCAGATAATTTTCCAGCCACATAATGGCTTCAAGATCCAGGTGGTTTGTAGGCTCATCCAGCAGCAGAATTTCGGGTTCTACAAACAGGGCCGCCGCCAGAGCCACACGCATGCGCCAACCGCCACTGAAGGAGGAAAAAGGCTCGCTGAGCTGCTCCTCGGTAAAGCCGAGCCCCGTCAGAAGCCGTGAAGCTTTAGACGGCGCAGAATAAGCATCCATGTCAGAAAGGCGCTGGTAGATATCGGCGATTTTGTTGGGGTCTTCTTCGGTTTCGGTTTTCTTCCAAAGATCTGCCATCTCCTCGTTGGCTTCTAGGACGAGGTCCAGAAGCGATGTTTCAACCTCGGGGATGTCTTGGCGCACCATGCCTATGCGTTGTTTAGCGCTCATTTCGACGGTGCCGCCATCAGGCATCAACTCACCGGCGATGAGTTTGAACAATGTAGATTTCCCGGCGCCATTAAGGCCAACCACGCCAACCTTCCAATTATCCATGATGGTGACGGCGCACTCATCTAATATGGTGCGTGTGCCAATTTTATAGGTCAGATTAGATACGGTTAACATGGCTTCTCAGGGGCTTTTATGCGCTTTCGATAGGATCTTATGGCATAGAAAGCCTTGCAGAGGAAGGCTTCTTATTCTTGCCCCCGCCCAGCGGCTAGTGCTAGAACGCAGTATGATATTAGATAGCTTTCCCAGTGCGGCAGAATTCTACAGAACCTATTGGGGCAAAAAGCCCTTTATTGTACGTGGTTTTATACCCCCTGCGCTTATTGAAAGCCTGATTGATGCGGACAGCTTGGCTGGTCTTGCGCTTGAGGAGGACATTAAATCTCGTATCGTGATCACGGCGCCGGAAGGGGGCGAATGGGCATGTGAGCATGGGCCGTTTGAAGAAGAGCGCTTTGCAACGCTGGGGGAGAAAAATTGGAGCCTCCTTGTGCAAAATGTTGAGCAATACCATGTTGATGCGGCCAAGCTTTTGCCAGCATTTCATTTTTCTCCGCGCTGGCTCATGGACGATATCATGGTGAGTTATTCTACGGCTGGGGGGAGCGTTGGCCCCCATACCGATAGTTATCATGTATTTCTTGTGCAGGGCATGGGGCGCCGCAAATGGACGGTTGGGCGTACCGCTACTCAGAACGCAGAATGCATTGAGGGGCTTGATCTGAAGGTTCTTAAGAGCGGTGTTAAGGGCACAGAGGTTGACGTCGGGATTGGTGATGTGATTTATATTCCGCCGCATTTTGCGCATGAAGGCATAACGATAGAAGAAGCTATGACGTTCTCTGTGGGCTTCTTAGGTCCCAAATTATCCGAGCTTCTTGTCGAATACGGGTATTATCTGGAGCAGATGGATCAGCGTAATGCCCGCTATAGCGGGCAGGGGTTGAATGCGGATAGTGCGGGGTTTGTTATTGCCCCCGATGCGCGGGATAGCTTACAGAATGATTTGGTGAATACGCTGCGCTCTGATGATTTCTCCATATGGTTGGCGGAGTATTTCTCCACGCCCTCTCATGATGATATTGAGAATATAAAAATGCGGGATAAGCCGCTCTCAGATCAAGAACTGCTTCAGAATTTACAAGACGGGAAACGTCTTTACAGACCAGAGCATATAAAGCTTTCCATGACGACATCCTCAGATGGGGTGCTAAACTTGGCTGTTTACGGCACGGCTGTGCCAACATCCCCAGCGCATGATCAGTTGGTTCATTGGCTTAATCAAAATCAAAACACTGTGCTATCGCTGCGGGGCATTGAAGCTCTGGGCGATCAAGATGCGCTGATGACGCTCATCACGTATCTCTACAATCAGAACATTCTGTTTTTTGAAAATGAGGAGTCTGATCTTTAATGACTCCCAAAGAAACTGACATTCATTACATGACACCACACGGCCATGCTGTACTGAAAAAAGAACTGCATTGGTTGTTGCAGGATGAGCGTCCTAAAATCGTTGATATCGTATCATGGGCCGCCGGCAATGGTGATCGCTCGGAAAATGGTGATTACATCTACAACAAAAAGCGCCTCAGAGAAATCGATCGCCGTGCCAGATATCTAACAAAGAAATTAGAAAACACAAAAATTGTTGACCCGCGACAACAACAAAATAATGATCGCATTTATTTTGGCGCTACGGTGATCTACGCAAAAGAAGACGGCACGGAAGTGACTGTAAAACTTGTTGGTGTTGATGAGGCTGATTTTAATCTGGGTAAGATTAATTGGCTCTCTCCGGTGGGCAAGGCGCTCATGAAGGCACAAGAGGGTGATGTCGTGAAGGTTCGCACGGATCCCGGCATAGAAGGCGGCGGCGTAGAAGAGATAGAGGTCATCGCAATCACCTATCCGCTCGATTAGAAACGCAGGTGATTTCTACACGTTCTGCCCACAAACATAACCGGACGACCAGGCCCATTGAAAATTAAAACCACCCAAATGACCTGTGACATCAACAACCTCGCCAATGAAATACAGGCCGGGCTGTTTTTTAGTCTCCATGGTTTTAGATGATAGCTCATTTGTGTCTACACCGCCCAGCGTAACTTCTGCTTTGCGGTATCCTTCTGTGCCGCTAGGCTTTATACGCCAGTCATTTATAGCCTTTGCAAGGATCTCCAGTTTTACGTTCGGCAAATCAGCAATGCGCCCCGCAATGCTCTCCGCTTCACAAATACCAGCGGCCAGACGTTTGGGAAGGTGCCGGGACAAGATCGTTTGTATGTCTTGTTTTGGATTGCTCGTTTTTTCTTGGTTCAAGAAAGGCAGCATATCAATGTTTGGTGCAAGGTTTACAACAATCTCAAGCCCCTCACGCCAATAGGATGAAATTTGTAAAATTGATGGGCCGCTCAGGCCCCGATGCGTAAATAAAAGTCCTTCAGAAAAATGCGTTCCCTCACACGATACCTCGGCCTCGACCGATAAGCCGCTCAGGGCTTTGCAATACTCAAGAAGGTTCGCCTGAAATGTAAGTGGAACCAAAGCCGGAACCGTCTTTATGATTTTAAGCCCGAATTGTTTGGCTATATCATAGCCGAATTTTGTGGCGCCAATTTTAGGAATAGAGAGACCGCCCGTTGCAATCACAAGCGCAGCACATTTCTGCATTCCGCGATTGGTTTTAACGCAATATCCTTCATCATCAACCTCAACGCCTTCAACATGAGTCTCCATGTTCATAGTGACACCGGCGGCACGGCATTCATTAACCAGCATTTCTATAATTTGCTCTGCGCTGACATCACAAAAAAGTTGCCCCAGTTTTTTTTCATGAAACGCGATACCGTGTTTTTTAACCAGCGCAATAAAATCATGCTGCGTATATTGTGCCAACGCGGACTTACAAAAATGTTTGTTGTCGGATAAGAAGGTTTCGGGCTGTGCGTGCATATTTGTAAAATTACAGCGCCCGCCTCCGGAAATTCTAATTTTCTCCGCAATTTTTTTTGAATGATCAATGAGCCAGACACGCCGTCCCCGTTTGCCGGCCTCGATGGCACACATCATACCAGCTGCGCCCGCTCCAATAATGATAACATCATACGAAGATTTCATGGCGCGTACTCTACCATATTTTCATGCCAAGTCTCGTCTCTGTTTGCCATGCTGTCGGCCATAGCTGTATAGAGAATGGTTGGCGCCAGACTGCGTGCGCCAGCCATTCCTCAATATTATTAATGTTGTTTTTGTGTCGTTATCTTATGGACAACAGTGCGCTGGCGCGTTATTCTCCTGCCAAGACCAGTACAAATCGTCTTTGTGGTAGATTATGATACGCAGTTTAATCGACAGTTTTCGAGACTTATTACCCATCATACTGGTTATTGCGTTTTTTCAGATCATTGTCCTGCAACAGCCCTTTCCCAATCCCGGTCAGATTTTTTTCGGTCTTATGGCCGTTGTTATTGGTCTGGCATTATTTGTTCAGGGCTTGAATCTCAGCCTATTTCCGGTCGGGCAGGGGCTTGCCGGTGCTTTTGCTAAAAAGGGCAGCATTTTCTGGCTGATTGTTTTTGCTTTTGCGCTGGGCTTTGGCACGACGGTGGCGGAGCCAGCCTTGATTGCTGTTGCGGGGGAGGCGGCCAAAGTTAAGGCAGCAGCAGGTTTGCTTGAGGACACGGATATTGCCCGGAACAGTTATGCAACCGGTTTGCGCTATACCGTTGCTGTTTCTGTGGGGCTGGCACTGGTTGTTGGTGTGTTGCGTATTATTAAAGGATGGGCAATTCATAAAATTATTATTGCCGGTTATATTACTGTTGTTGTGTTAACCCAGTTTGCACCGCCTGAAATTATTGGCATTGCTTATGATTCCGGGGGCGTTACCACTTCGACCATTACGGTGCCGCTGGTGACGGCGCTGGGGATTGGTTTGTCTACGGTTATTAAAGGGCGTAACCCGATGATTGACGGCTTTGGTTTGATCGCATTTGCCAGTTTATTTCCGATCGCTTTTGTCTTGCTCTACGGGATGGTGGTGTAGCATGGAAGATGTTCTGATCCGGGTGTTGTCTGTTTTCCTTAGCACGTTGCGAGACGTTGCGCCGATTATTATTTTGCTCGTTTTCTTTCAATACATTATTTTGCGCAAGCCCATCCACAATTTGCGCCGTGCTATTGAAGGATTTTTCTATGTTGTGGCCGGGTTGGCGTTGTTCCTGATCGGGCTGGAAGAAGCTCTGTTTCCGTTGGGAGAGGTCATGGCGCAACAGCTGACATCACCTGATTTCATGGGTGCAGCGGGCGATGTTTTGCAGTGGCATGATTATTACTGGATTTATGCTTTTGCCGCGGCTATCGGTTTTTCCACTACGATTGCAGAGCCTTCGTTGATTGCTGTGGCGATGAAGGCAAGTGAAATGTCGGGGGGCGCTATCAGTTCATGGGGGCTGCGCATTGCGGTAGCTGTGGGTGTTTCTATAAGTATTGCACTGGGCGCATTCCGCATCGTTACCGGTACACCGCTTCATGTATATATGATCGCCGGTTATCTTGTGGTTGTTGTCCAGACAATGTTTACACCTAAATGGTTGGTGCCGCTTGCCTATGATTCAGGCGGTGTTACGACATCCACTGTTACCGTACCGTTGGTGACGGCATTGGGATTGGGGCTGGCAACAACGGTGCCGGGGCGCAGCCCTTTGATTGATGGTTTTGGTCTGATTGCATTGGCCAGCCTGTTTCCGATGATCACTGTGATGAGCTATGCGCAGATTTCGGCATGGCGCGCACAGCGTAAAAATTTTCAGGGAGAAAACAATGAAAGTGATAATGATAATGATAATGATAATGAATCAGCTGATGATGGAGGATAGATATGGATTTTAAACTGATTATTGCCCTTGTGTCCGATGAGTATAGCGAGAAGATCATTGCAACGGCACGCGAAGAAGGTGCGACCGGTGCAACTGTGATCACCAGCGGGCGTGGCGAAGGACTAAAACCAGCCAAAACCTTTTTTGGTTTGACCCTGGAAGGACAGGTTGACATGATCCTGTTTATTGTCGAAAAACATCTGAGCCGCAATATACTTGAAAAAATTTCAGAGACCGCGGGCTTTGATAAAGAAGCAGGCACGGGTATCGCCATGCAAATTAATATTGAGGATGCCATTGGCATGAAGGCCCAACTAGAAACGATAGAAAAAGAGATAGAGGATCAGATATGAGCAAGACACAAAAACCATATGTTAAGGTACGGAACGTAATGACGCCTGATGTCCATACAATCGAAGGGCTGGCAACAGTTGGTGCGGCTATTCACCAGATGCGGGAAAAGCGTTTTGGTGCGCTGATTGTTGCGCGTCGTGATGAAAGTGATGAATATGGTCTTGTTACAGTTCAAAATATCGCCCGACACGTTATTGAACCCAACCTTTCGCCGGAGCGGATGAGCGTCTATGAAATTATGGACAAGCCGGTTCTGACTGTTCACGGTGATATGAACATACGCTATGCCATTCGCTTGATGGAACGCGTTAATCAACTGCGCGCTCTGGTGATAGACAATAATGAGGCCGTGGGGATTGTTACAATGCTGGATATGGTCACGCGCTATATGGACGCATCTTCCTGATTGGGGCGCTTTATATCTTACCCAGTTATCCGTGAATGTCTGTGAAGGGGGAAGTGGTGGGCAATACTGGATTCGAACCAGTGACCTCTACCATGTCAAGATAGCGCTCTAACCAACTGAGCTAATTGCCCGTGCAAGGGTGATGTATGAATAATAGGGAATGGCCATTTTTTCAAGCCTTTTTTAGGCCGCGAGCAGGCTTTCAACCTGATCGACCAGCTCTTTTAGATGAAAGGGCTTGGAAAGAACGCGGGCCGCATTGTGTGTTGGGTTTTGCTGATTCATGGCCACGGCGGCAAAGCCCGTAATAAACATAACCTTGAGGTCGGGGCGTAAGGCCGCTGCTTTTTGTGAAAGCTCGATGCCGTCCATGCCCGGCATGACAATATCAGCCAGTAATAAATCATAGACCTTGTCGCTTTCAAGCGCCTGCAGGGCCTCCAGACCGTCAGCAGCGAGGTCTGCTTCGTGTCCGGCGCGGTTTAAGGCCATTTTTAAGAAATGGCGCATGGTGTCATCATCTTCGGCAATTAAAATTTGCGCCATGTGTGTTCGTCCTTAATGCAAACACGCAGCCATCTCGAGATTGTCTTGAGGCGGCTGCGTGCCTAAAAGGTAATAATTATATTTTTATGCCAGCGATTATTGAGGGCTAGCCGAAGGGGCTTCCGCTGATCCGGGCGTTCCCGGTTGCGGCAGTCCCGTTGACCCGGATCCGGATGGGCGTCTTGAGCGTACCTCACTCAGATCATTCGAGAAGTCATCCACCTGAATGGCTTCGGCTCTGCTTTTCTCTGCTCGTTGAATAATGGCCAAATCGTTCTTCTTGATAATGCCTTTTTCGACAGCTTCGTTCAGGCGATCTGAAAGGCTTGTCGAAAGTATTTTTTCATTATCAGGAACGTTCTTTTTACGTTTTTTCCTGACCGCGGTCATTACCTTGGCTTCAACCAACGTGGCTTCCACAGCATCATTGAAAGCGCGCATCATGTCGGCGATGTGCTCTCCATTGGCTTGTGGTACGAAAATGTCCTTCGCTATTTCGTCACGACCGGCACCCGGGTTTAAAATAGCCTGAGCGGCTTTGTGTGTCAGCGCATCACTTGGTCCGTTAAAGCGTTTTGATGGCGCAAACGGAATCACAGAGAGCGGGAAGACAAGAGGCCGCAGCAATAACCTTAGTGGCTTGATGGGGTAGTTTCTGATCAAATCATCCAGGGCCGTTTCTGTTTCTGACAGGCATTGCTCGCATGACCAGCGCATCATGGCTTCCTCTTCTTTCTTGCGGCCATTGCTTTCGAAATAGCGCAATGTTGAGGATGCCAGATACAGGTTGCTAAGCGCATCTCCAAGACGCGCGGTTACATCCTGACTGCTTTTCATTTTTGCGCCAACGGCGGCATATGTTACGTCCGCCATTGTTGCCAAGACCGAGCTTAGTCTTTCAATGTGTCTGTAATATTTCTCGCCCGGGCCTTTGACCGGTGCTTTGACAAAGAGTGCATCTGTTACACCCTGCCATACAGTGCGCACGCCATTATCGATGCTTTGTCTTATGTGGCGCGCCATCAGGTCGCTAAACTTGCCCATGTCTTTGTTTATAGCAGACTCGGTTTCCCCAAAGAGGAAGTTGTGAGAACGCATGGATGCTTGGTTAAAGATCATCAGGTTGCGAGTCAGGATATTCGCGCCTTCAACTGTTATGCCGATAGGGGCGGCCTGATATATGTTTGCCAGATAGTTCTTTGGCCCCAAGCTTATGCCCTTGCCGCCATGAATATCCATGGCATCGTCCACAACTTGGCGCATTTTTTCGGTGAGGTGATATTTTAAAACAGCACCCAGAACACTAGGACGTTCGCCGGCATCCACCATTTGAGCCGTTGTAATGCGGGCTGCATTCATGGTGTAGGTTGTGCCGGCCATTTGGCCCAGCTTGGTATTAATACCTTCAAAATCGCTGATCGGCATGCCGAACTGTCGTCTGATGCGTGCATAGGTGCCTGACATCAATGTCGCGATCTTTGCGCCACCCGTAGCATTTGCCGGAAGAGAAATAGAGCGGCCCACAGCCAGTGACTGCATCAACATGCGCCAGCCTTTTCCTGCATTATCCTTGCCGCCAATAATGTTTTTAAGGGGCACGAAGGC
>Ga0055584_100001055_pt1 | contig 26812 bp, 20 predicted proteins | sample OSDHelmetaG_FD_58716 | JGI IMG/M metagenome (GOLD analysis project Ga0055584, IMG submission 58716) | Pelagic marine sediment microbial communities from the LTER site Helgoland, North Sea, for post-phytoplankton bloom and carbon turnover... | ecosystem: Environmental > Aquatic > Marine >...
TCATCAAGTTTGGGCAGAATTGATGTGACCGCTGCGATTTGTTCGGTTCCCAGTTCGGGACGAGTCATTCGCTTACCTCGGTCGAGCTGTCCCTGCATCTTTTTCAGAAGTTCCAATCCTGCCACGACTTTGTCGCGGGAGTTGCCGGAAAGCGTATCACTTTCTGCAAGCTCGATGTTGAAGGAAAATTCGTCTCCTCGACCGAGAAAGAGTTTCACTTGAGCACGTTGCAGCATTCCGGTCTGAGCATCATACAAAAGTTCCTGTGCACGACCGAAGTTGGTCGTCACCAAAACAGTAATTGCTGGTTGTTCGCGGAAAGTCTTGGCCTCCGACTGAACTTCATACTTCAGCCGATCCACAGTCCAAGACTTTCCCGTCGCTCGATGGTCTTCTGGCAAATGGAGAGGAGGGAAGGGGATTGGCCAAGGCTGCCCATCGTAGTCGTAGAGTAACCCGGGATCTCGAACCTCTTGAGCCTTACCCGCGTTGGGGCCACTCCAACCGAATGATTCTGGCCACGGCCATCCCACTTGGTCATTGACTCGCCAGAAAACGGTACTGGGATGGTCGTCCTGCTTGTCGACAATCGAGAGTAGACCAAACTCCTTCACAACGGCAGGCTCTTCGCCCCGTTCATGATGTTTCAGTTTGCCCTTATAACGAAGTTCTGTCATTTCAGCGGCAGAACTGTCGAGGGCGATCCCCAAAACATAGACTGGCATCAATACAGCTAATAGACAGGGAAGTCGTCGGAGAGTAACGATCATGCTGATTCCAGGCCAAGAGATTTGAAAACGAGGGTAGGGTGGGCGAAGAACAAAAGTTGTCCTTAACAAAAGCTTAAAGACCAGCCCGTTGACAGTCCAGAGGTGAGGCTCTAGTCTGACTATATTATTGATTATTGAGTCAACGTGTAAGGTTTCGATTCTCTTTTGTTCTCCCAATGAATGAAAAGAAGATACGCATGACAGCTCGCATTCTCGTCACCGGCGCAGTCGCTTTACTATTCACATTTGCAGGCACTACCGCCGAAAGCCAAGTCGCGGGCGACGCTCAAGGTGACGCTGCTCCCGCGGAGCAGGTGATCGTTCAACGCGAAGCGATCTCGATCATCAATCCCGAAAAATATCAGATTCCACTCCAACTCAAACCTTCAAACTTCGTGACCGTGGTCTCACCAAGACATGGCATCATCGACGATTTGAATATCAAGCCCGGCAGTACCTTGACGCCGCAATCGGAAGTCTTTCGGCTCAAGAATGAAGCCGAAGTCTTAATGTTGAAAAAAGCCGAAGCAAAAGTGGCACTGCAACAGCTGAAACTGGATCAAGCCAAGCAAGCAAAAGAAGCGGGCTTGATCGCAGTTGCAGAAGCCGAATTAAAAGTGGCCAACATTGACCTCGAACTCTCCCAGTTTCGCCTCGAACAAGCCGTTCGTCGAACTGAGAATCGAGCAACCGTCTTTCGTGTCTATGCGGTAGAAGGGGAGTTTGTCACCGCCAACCAGAAAATTGCCGACTTGGGTGACCCTTCGGTGATGCTCATCGAAATACCCATCAACCGAGAAGACGCCAAAGCAGGGGAGTCGGTCAGCTTCAAGGTCGAAGAGAAAGAGGTCGAGGGGAAAGTGGTCTCCGTTCTGCCTCCCGCTGAGCGATTTGAGCCTCTGCGAGATTTGTATGATTCTCTCGCTTCGGCTGTGGTTGAAATTGAAAATCGTTCTGGCATCTACAAAGCTGGACAAGCCGTTTACGTGCCGGCGATCCCCAGAGAAAATGTTGCTGAAGTCTCAAACACCTCGATCACCGCCGGTGAAGAGGGGAAACGAAAAGTTCAGGTAATCCGCGAGAACGTGGTACGAGATCTTCTTATCAGTGTCCTGGCACCGGTGGGATCAGACCGTTCTTATATCTCGGGACCATTTCAACAGGGCGATGAATTGATTCTCTCTACCTCGCAGCCTCTTGCTGACGGCACACAACTCGCCCCGCGATCCGGCGGCGCTGCTTCTCCGATGGGGACGAACAACAACACAGGAGCCCCACGAAAACCGAGTACTGGTTTTTAGGCAATGACTCGCATCGAATCTGCCTTTACCTCCCGGTTTTTCATCGCAATCTGTTGTTTGTGAGGGATTTTTCAAATTCCCTTTTTTTTCAGGGATTCCCGGGAACGGCTCCCCATCCAATTGGTCGATCCTCTACAATGGAAGTAGACATCATTCGATGTCTGATGGAGATTTTACACACCAATTCCGAGGCGATACCGTGGCTGAAGAAAAAACAACGCCAGAAGCTGACGCACAAGATGACAAAGTTGGCAATTACGAAAAGATCGAGCTGGTGGCGGGGGGGACCTCCTGCAATATCTGGGAGGTCAATGATGGAAATCAAAACTGGGTGATGAAACTTCTTCACGAAGATAAGCTCCTCGATGTGGAAGAACGAAACTCCCTCAAACACGAAGGGAAAATTCTCCAGCAATTGTCCCATCCCTCCTTTGTTGCCTACCGGGATATGCAGATTGGCAAAAAAGCCTCTTACCTGGTGATGGAATATTTCCGCGGACCCAATCTCAAATCTTCATTGAAGATCAATCGTCACGCTTTGCATGCTCAAATGGAACGCTTGCTGGAACAAGTTTGCCTGGGGCTTGGTTACATGCACGAGAAAGGCTTTGTGCACCGCGATGTCAAACCAGACAACATCCTGTTTTCGAAGTCTGGCGAACTCAAAATCATTGATTTTTCATTGACCATGAAATTCAAAACGGGGATAGCCGCATCGATTGCGGGAAAAATGAAACACATTCAAGGGACCAGAACATACATCGCTCCTGAAACGATCCAGAAAAAACAACCCAGCCCACAAACGGATATGTATTCATTGGGGATCACTTTGTACGAAGTCCTCACAGGCAAGACTCCATTCGCGGGAGCATCTCCCAATGATTTATTGCTCAAGCATCTTATGGATCCGCCCGTCCCTCCATCGGTCCACGAAAAGAATGTCTCCCCTGAACTTGACCAATTCGTGCTGAAACTTCTGGCGAAAAAACCGAGTAATCGATTCGCCGATATGAACGAAGCCTATGCCGAAATCCGTTCATTAAAATTGTTCAAAGAAGATCCCGATACGCTTTCAAAACGAACAGAAGCAGAAGCCAAAGAAGCCCAGAATGTTTCTTACGAGGAAGTTCTGGATAGCCGCAAAGATGCAGAGCGAACAGCGTCAGGAGTCAAGCTGCCTCCTAAGCCAGTCAAAAAACAGGTGCCAAAACCCGAGCCCAAACAAACTCCTGCTCCGCAACCAACGGCTCAACAACAGATGCCGCCACAGCAACAAATGCCTCCCGGATACCAAATGCCACCTCCCGGATATCAGCTGCCTCCGGGATACCAAATGCCACCAGGAATGATGCCTTACCCCATGCCTCCCGGCGGTCAGCCTCAGTGGGCTGGCCAGCAACAAGTTCCCGGGCAGGCTCCCCCGATGTATCAGCAACCCCCTCAACAATACCAACCACAACCCGGAACACCTGCCGGCGGTCAACAACCTCCTCAAGCACAACCTCCCTCACCACCATCGATGCCTGTTCAGAAGCAACCTGAGTCTCAAGAGGCAACCACAGAGCAGGGGGGAGAAAGCCCCTCAACTCAGCAAAAATCGAAAATGATCCAATCTGCGATGATTCCGGGGCGTTCTCAGGAAATGGGGTCTCATCCTTCGCAACGAGGGAAAGAAGACGAGGATTTGCCAGAAATGGACGAGCTACCCGATGTGATTTGAACGACCAAGTCGTTTGATCTTTTCGTTCATCGCGGGAATGATGTAATATCTCAAATGTTATAAATATCCCACTGACGCGACTGAAGACTATTTCACATGCCTGTTACTCACGTTCTTCCATTCGAAAAACCGATCTCCGAGTTGGAATCACAACTCTTAAAGCTCGAAAACCAGCCCGACCCTTCTCCCAGTACGCGCGAATCTATCCGTAATATGCGAGTCGAGATCAATCGGATGCGGCGTGAGATCTTCGATAATCTCGATCCCTGGGAAGTGGTTCAAGTGGCCCGACATCCCGATCGTCCTCAAACTCTGGATTACATCGAACTCCTGTTCGACGAATGGGTCGAATTGCACGGAGACCGAGCATTTGGTGATGACCGCGCGATCCTCACCGGTTTTGCAAAACTCGAAGGGCAAAAAGTCTTATTTGTTGGCCAACATAAAGGCCGCAATCTGAAAGAGCGCGAAGAATGTTTTTACGGATGCGCTCATCCCGAAGGATATCGCAAAGCCATCGGAAAAATGGAGATGGCGGCTCGATTCGGATTGCCGATCATTTGTTTTATCGACACTCCCGGCGCCTATCCCGGAATTGGTGCAGAAGAACGCGGTCAGGCATACAGCATTGCCCACAACTTGCGAGAAATGTCAACTTACAACACTCCCATTATTTGTGTTGTGATTGGGGAGGGTGGTTCCGGTGGTGCTTTGGGAATCGGCATCGGAGACCACATCTGTGTCATGGAATACGCCTACTATTCGGTCATCAGCCCTGAAGGTTGCGCGGGAATTCTGTGGAAGTCAGTCCAACACAAAGATAAAGCCGCTCGCGCCCTGAAATTTACCAGCAAGTCCCTCTTGGGCTTGGGAGTGATTGACGAAATCATCCCTGAACCACTCGGCGGAGCACACCGCGATCACTGGCAAACGGCAACCATGCTGAAAGGGTCACTCATCAAAGCCTTAAAAGATCTGCAAGCGATTCCCAAAGATCAATTGCTGGATCGACGCTATCAGAAGTTCCGAAATTATGGCGTTTTTGAAGAAGTGACGGCCACTACAGAGACGGACCACGCCTGAATCAGACCATTCTTCTTGCCGCGAGATCTGTGATGCCAAACATTGAACGACTCTCGCGACGAGCGCTACTCAAGCAATCACTGATGTTTCCCGTCTCGGTCTCAATCGGGAATCATCTTCTGGCGGGGCATGTTGCATCGGCTAATAATAAATCTTTGCAGTTTGAGCCAGTCGAGAAGATTCTTCGCGAGGCCGTCAATCAAAATGCTTTTCCAGGCTGTGCGGCGGCCTTCGGTAACTGCCAATCAATTCTCTGGAATTCGGGTTTTGGGCATCTGTCTTTATCCAGCCAAAACAAAGTCACCACCAGTACAATTTACGATCTGGCATCGCTCACCAAAGTCGTCGGCACAACCTCCGTCGCGATTCAACTCATCACGAAGCAAGCTTTGTCCCTCGACGACCTGGTTGTGAAATGGATCCCCGAGTTTCGAGCGAAAGACGAGACGGAGCCTGCTGCGAGACGGCAAATCACCATTCGTCACTTGTTGACTCATTCGAGTGGATTGCCGTCCTGGAAACCCATCTACAAATCCGTTTCCAATTATCGCGAAACGATTCAGGCAATTTGTGACACGAAACTGGAACAACCTCCGGGAGAGAAATACCGCTACAGCGATCTCGGTATGATGCTATTGGGTGAGGTATTGAGCCGAGCAGGAAAATCGACTCTCGCAGAACTCGAATCCGATCTCGTCTTCAAACCGCTGAAGATGAATCAGACTCTCAGAAATCCTCCTCAATCCCTCTGGAACAAAATTGCGCCAACAGAACGCATCGGAGAGAGTGAAACTTTCTACCAAGGGGTCGTTCATGATGAGAACGCGCGTGGCGGTGAAGGGCTCACCGGGCATGCAGGGTTATTTTCAAATATCATCAACCTCTCAAAATACTGCCAAGCCTGGCTCAGGGCGACCCGCGGAGAAGACTCGGTCTTCGATACTGATCTCGCTCGGCAGTTTGCTTCGCGCCAAAAGATTCCCGGAGACACGGGACGAGGCTTGGGTTGGCAGATGTTTTCGTCTGGCGGATCGGGAGGGACATTATTATCGGAGTCCGCCTTCGGTCACACCGGTTTCACAGGAACATCGCTGTGGGTTGATCCCGAGCTTGATCTGTTCCTGATTTTGCTCTCGAACCGTGTGCATCCCACGCGAAAGAATTCGCGACACATCGCAGTCAGGCGTCAATTTGCTGACGCAGTCGTCAGGGCAGTCCAGCAGTCCTGAATCTCTAAGCACGGCAGACATTGTAGAAACCACGCCTAAAACTCCCGGATCCCCAACGTCCGATAATGTCTGTTATGTTAAACTCATGAACAACAAATACTCTACAAATACAGGGGTTTTCGATTTTCGGACATTTCACCTGCCCCGAAATGTGACGTTGGAATTCTCACGGATACCACAATTAGTTGTCTCAAAAGAACAGTTTTCAAATCGAGTGATTCTTAATGTATTCACGCTATATAAATAAAGCACAGAGAAACACACATCTGCTGTGAACATCCCACTTTTACCGAATGACACTCAGTCGTTCCTGGAGGGCCGTGTTCAACGAGTTCACTTTCAAGCCGGCATATTTCACTTGATTGAATATCCGCTGATCCATATCCGAACGAAAATCGGTACTGGGATCGGGATCGGGATCGAGCCCGAGAAGATCGGCGTGCCAGTCTTCCAGAACACTGGTCTCAATCTGTAAGGGGAGGCCGGTCAAATCGTTTGTAATTTCCGATTCAAAAGAGGCTTGGGCGTTGGGAGTCGTGAAATAGATTCCTGAAATTTCTCGTAGCAACCGATTCCGGGTCTCTTCATTGTTGGCCGCTTCTGCCGGCTTTCCTTTTTGCCACTCAATGGCAATGATTTTTGTGAGCGCCGGAATTCCACTCGACAACAAATCAATTAACTGCCCACGATGCTCGGGAGCGGTATTCAACAGGGCTGATACTGCCATTTGTTGCAGTTGAGGATCGTTAGACATCCCGGGCAACTGGGAGATCAATTGCTGCAGACGTGCCCGATCGGCATCGGAAGATTGGTTTGTTGGAGACTCATCAATAAAGGGTGGACGATCACTCCCCTGCCCCTCAGCGACATGATCGTGCCCAGCGTGATCATGGCCATCCCCATGGGAATGAAGATCAATATTATCGCTATCGAGTGAGTGAATATAGGGTTCGAGGACCGCATGCAATTCGGTCGGCATGACAGGATGCAGCCGATCCATAATGATGGCCGCGTATTTTCCACTGATCGTGCCCATCACATGGTTTCGCGCCTGTTCGGAGAGAGTCACTGAAAAGAATGTCAGAATGAGTGCAATACCGACTCCCTTAAGAAGTCCGAGGACGGCTCCCATATGACGGTCGTACTCGGTGAACTTGGCTTCCTCGATCATCGTCTTCATAGACCGGGCGACGGCAAACGCGAGAAACGAAAAAATCAAATACAACAAGAACATCGCCACCCAACGGTTGAGCGGTTCTTTGAGTCCGATCATTGGAGCCAGCACGATCGAGAGCGATTCGGCAAACATGAAACAGAGCACGATCGAAGCAATGGTTGCCAGTTGCCAGACAAGCCCTTTTGTGGCTCCCCGGATGACGGAAAACAGAATCACGCCGACAACAAGTAAATCCCAGATTTGGATGGACATCCTTGACCTCTTTTACAAAAAATACACACGTCCTTGTGGTGAAAATTAAGCAAACGGGAGTTTAGCAGAAGAGCAGGGCTGAACAGAAGAGCAAAATGTTCGCGATCTGGAGAACTTTTCGCTCAAAATGCCTTGGTACTATCGACCAGTAAGGTGACCGGGCCATCGTTCACCAGCTCCACATCCATCTGAGCCTGAAAGATCCCCGTTCCCACGGTCACACCCTGCTCTTTCACCAGTGAGACAAATTGTTCATAGAGATCATTGGCTTTTTCGGGGCGAGCCGCTGCGATGAAGCTCGGACGACGCCCCTTTCGACAATCTCCGAACAATGTGAATTGACTGACGACCAGCATCTCGCCTTTGATATCGAGAAGTGAGAGGTTCATTTTACCGGCATCGTCTTCGAAGATACGCTGGCCAACAATTTTGCTGGCCAGATACTTTGCATCATCGATGGTGTCCTCTTCGCTGACACCCAACAGGACCAGCAAACCGGCTCCGATTTCTCCCGTGGTTTCATCATCGACAGTGACCGATGCGCGCGAGACTCGCTGGACGACTGCTCTCACGATGTCGACTCCGCAAGATACGCAGAACCGATGGCGAACTCCTCCAGATTTAACTCAGGTTCTTCGCCACACATCAATTGTCGCATCACGAGTGCTGTGGCAGGTGAGGTTTGTAAGCCGGCTCGAAAGTGCCCCGCTGCCACGAAGCCATTCTCAGTTCCTGGTAACAAACCAAGAAACGGCGATCCGGTTTGGGACATCGGGCGAAGACCAGCCCAAGTCTTCTCAACTTTGGCGGATGCGAGTGAAGGGATCAACTCAATCGCGAACCGTTGCAACTCGGCAATGGCGACATCTGTGTTGGTTTTTTCGTAACCAGCCTCTTCTTCTGTCGAACCAACCAGCAATCGTCCGTCATCGCGAGGAACAAGATATCGCTTACCAACTTCAACCACATGCTTGATGATTGGCGTCTCGGTTTGATAGAGCACAATCTGCCCTCGTATGGGAACAATTGGCAGTGAGTATCCAACCTGTTCGAGGAGACGCCCAGTCCAGGCACCGGCGGTAAAACAAAACTGATCTGCACAAATCGTTTCCGAATCAGTTTGAACGCCTGTGATTTTCTCTCCCTGCTGAACAATACCTACGACTGGTTGATGGCATTGAAAGACAACTCCTCTTTTTCGGCAGGCGGCAAGAAGTGCCTGCAAATGATGAGGATTGCGAACCTGACCAAGTCCCGGAAGACGAAACCCTTCTTCAACGACCGATGAGAGAGCTGGCTCGTATTCACGTAGCCCTACGCCGTCCAGAACATCCAGTTTGATCCCTTCGGAAACCCATTCCTGTCGGTAAGGTTCGCTGGAATCCTTGCCGAGAGAAACTGTCAGTCCGCCGCACAGTGAATATCCATTATTGATGCCCGTTTCTTCGTGAAGCTGCGTCGAATACTTGTCCCACATTTCCACGCTAAGAGCCCTGAGTCGATCGAAGGGAGTTTTGGCACCGGGAAGATGTCCGGGAGGAAGAATTCCCGCTCCCGCCCAAGAGGCTTCTTGACCAGTCTGCTGCTTATCGAGGACAGTCACTCCCCTCCCCTCCCCTGCCAGTTGCCAGGCAAGCGAAAGACCGATCACTCCTCCTCCTACAATCACCACATCCGTGGACATAATCTGTCTCAATCTGTTTCCCAAAAAAACGACAGCCCTTTGAAATCAAAGGGCTGTCGGCAGGTAAATTTTATCCGATTGCGGATCATTTGCCCACAATGAGTGGCCAAGTCGACCCGACTATTTAAGAGCCTGTGCATAAGCCAGCGCGATAGACTGGGCGTTTGCCCGATAGACGGCGGTCAACGCGGCATCGACACTACTGCCGTTTCTCAAACGTGCGATGAATTGCCCATATTTGCCGGCTCCACCATTTCTGATCAGGAACGAGACCAAGGTGTAACCGACCGCGGCTTCTTCGGAAGGCTCAAATGCACCATCCGCGAAAATTTGCTGTGGTCGCTGCACTTTCGTCAGGGCCTCGACAGCGATGGGAGGTAACGATTTGAAATACTCTGCCCCACCAGATTGGGAAGCCAGATACAAACCCGTCCCTCTCGTCAGCCATTCTGGCAAGTCGTCCCCGGACTTTTGCAGGTAGGCATTGGTCAATTGAGTCACCAGACTCGTTTCCAAATTCATCCGGCCATCCTCGGGGTTATCGCCGACATCTTCCAAGGCAATGTATGCATCTTCCAATGAGGGAGTGATCTTTGTATGGCCGATGATTGATTGCTCCGGGCGTTGACGCTCAATCGTGAACAAAAACTCTTCGTAGCCAATACGATCCTTGAACAGGAAGATGGTTAATCGACCGGGAAAGGTTCGCTCTTTGACCTCATCTTTGAACATCGCTTTGAGCTGAGTGAACTGCTTATTGGCAAGTTGATCGACCTGATTCATTCGCTCGGCACTGGCATTCCCCCAGATCAAGAAATCTTTTCCTTCGATGCGACTTCCATTTTCTTTGGGGAGTGTTCGTTTCCACTGTTCTTCACTTCTCTCAATTCGCAGCTCTTCCCACTCTTCGGGTGAGAGTTTTGCGAGTTCTTCTGATTTCATTTCGTCGACAGATGGTATCAATTGACGAAGAGGTGTTTTGATATCGTCTCCATCGAACTTATTTCCTTCTTCAAACCATTTTTTCAGGTCCTCATAGTTCTGCCGAGTGATACGGGCCTGACCTTGTGGCATCCGAGGATTTTCCAATCCTCCCACGAGTCGAAACAAGCGACTTCCTTCCAGATTACCCGGAATAATCACTCGCCCGCTATCTCCCCCTTCCATCAAACGTTCAAAGGTTTCCAGAGAGAGTCCACTACTGGGATTGTTGCCGCTATGACAACCGAGACATAAGCGACTCATAAACGGTGCGATGTCTTTTGTAAAGGAAACGGTTTCGGCTCCCGTCGCCTTTGGAATATCAAGCTTTGCCATCCCCGGTCGGTTGGCCGCGCGAATCACATCACCAAGTAACATTTGAGGGTCTTTGCCATCATATTTGGCGCCCGCATCAATCCACGTGGAGATGAGTAACAAATCATCATTGGAAAACTGAGTTCCGTTTCGAGGCATGCGTTGAGCATCATCGGGATGAATCAACTTGCCCATCAACAGACTGCGACGTGAACTACCGGGAATCAACAGCGGGCCGTTCGTTCCTCCGCGCCCCATCGCAGCATAACTTTCCAGACTCAAACCTCCCGACTCACGATCGATATGACAGCGCGAACAGTTATCGTTGAACAGTGGAGCAATATCCGTGGAGAAACTGACACCTTTCTCTTTCAGAAATCGCCCTTTCTGATCGAACAGATATTTCTGAGCCGCGACGATCGCACGATCATTGGCGTTCTCGGGACCCGCCTCTTGCGTGATTTGATTGAGCGAAGTCTCAGAATCATCAATGACTTTCTTGGCTTCGTCGAATTTGTCCTCACGAACCAGTTTCACGACCTCCGCAAGTTGATCGCGGATTTCACCAATCTTTTCTTTGGTTTCCCGTGGCAAAGCAGCATCAAGCGATATCGTGCTCACCAAAGAGAGGGACAAAGTCAGAAAACAGGGGAACAGTCGAGATAAATGCATGTCTCACCTCTCACATCAGAGAGTCAATTTGAATTAGGAACCTCGACAAACAGGATCGTCGAGGCGGGCCTCTTCTTCGCGTTACAGTATAAGGGGAATTGCCAGATCATGCCAACCGGGACTGAATGACAATTCTCCATACGAAAACCCAATATTCTGCCCAATGGTTCGCGAAAAAACCGGAAAATCTCGGAGTGCAGATTGGATTCCCCGCCATGAACTGCGAAAATGAGGACTCCACACACGTTTTTGGACACTCTTGCCATGACACAACTTTCTCCAGAACTTGCCCACAAACGAGATCAATTGCTCGTTCGTATGAAGAAGTTTGAGCGAGTGGCTGTGGCATTTTCGGGCGGCGTAGACAGCTCGGTTGTCGCTAAAGCTGCACAAATAGCCTGCGATCAGTGGGCCATCGCTTTAACGGCAGTCAGCCCTTCCCTCGCGAGCGGAGAGCTGAAAATCGCTGCCGAAGTCGCTAGCTCCATCGGAATTCGACACGAATTGGTTCGGACAGAAGAATTTGAGAACCCCGAATATGTGAAAAATGCCCCAAACCGCTGCTTCTTCTGCAAAGATGAACTCTATTCGCAACTCGAACGCCTGCAATGTAAATATGGCTTCACTGCCATTCTCAACGGTGCCAATATCGATGATCGGGGCGATCATCGACCAGGAATGCAAGCTGCTCAAAACCATCAGGTAGACAGTCCGCTCCTCGAAACAGGTTTCACGAAACAAGATGTCCGTGATCTTGCACAACACTGGCAACTCCCAGTTTGGGACAAGCCGGCAAGCCCCTGCCTTGCCAGTCGAATCGCATACGGTGTCGAAGTGACCCCCGAACGAGTCCGCCGAGTGGACGCGGCAGAAAGCTATCTCAAGCAGCGTCTCAACCTGGAGGAACTTCGGGTTCGACATATGGAGAACGATCTGGCTCGCATCGAGGTCCCCTCCCCTGCCCTACCCGTATTGCTGAAATCAGAAGTGATCACGGAAGTCACAGCACATTTGAAATCCCTGGGCTTCCAATCTGTCACAGTGGATCCAGAAGGCTTTCGTTCGGGCAGTTTGAATGACGTCATCCCTCTCGAAATGCTTCAACGCCTGTGAGCGAGTCGTCAAGCTACTCCTCCAACTGAGCCGGAACATATTCGACCATTCGGCCCACATACGAAGCCACGTCTTTATGCTGAGCACTTCTTATGTTGGCCTGTTTGATTGCGGGGATCAGTGACTTGGCAGGAGGACCAATTCGCTGAATCAGATTCATGGCCGACAGTCGTACAAAGGGATCATCCATTCCGAGTGAGGCTTTCAAAACTGGGAGAGACAATTCAACTTTTCCGATTTGAACGAGAGCCTCCGCGGCGGCAATCCGCACATCGGGTGAGGAATCTTTAAGGGCCAGTCTCAGTTCCGATTCCGCAGGTTTGGCTTGTTCTCGCAATGTGACCAGTCCCAATGCTCCCCACCAGCGAATGGCTGAATCGGGTGAGGCTAACAACTTGGTCAGTTGAGGAATGTTCTTGGAGTCTCCCTGATTGGCGATCCATGCCGCGTCCCACAATTCTTGAAACGGGTTCAGATTCGGATGTGTGGCGATCTCATAAGGTGTCGACGATTGGGACCGGCTGTGCATCTCCCGTTCGGGTAATAAACCAAGATCGCCGGCAGCCAGCATTTGCGATTTCAATTCTGCCCGCATTCGCTTGAGAACGCTTGCGTACTTTGGATCCTTTGCGAGATTATCGATTTGCCACGGATCGGTTTTCACGTCGTAAAGTTCTTCAGTCGGTTTAGGGACAGCAAAGAACTTCGCAGGTGGACCGCTCAACTTTCCAGCTTCATGCAGCGCATGCCACGCTTTCATACTGTCGTGCTTCCAGACGTAGCTCATGTACTGCCCGAACGGCAACTCTGGGTGAAAGTTGCGATTGTATTGAAACTCTTGATTGCGAACGTATCGAATCGTGTCCACACACTCAGCTTGTCGTTCTTTGCCACCAAACACGAAGTCTCTTGGAGCAGTGTTCTGTTTGCCGAGAAACGCCCTCCCCTGCATATACTCTGGGACCGTCAATTCAGCCAGACTCAGGACTGTCGGACCAAAATCCACAAAGCTGACTAATCGGTCAGTCGTCTCTCCCGGTTTGACGGGAGCCAAATGTTGATATTTCTTTGGAAAACGAATGACCAGAGGGACTTCCAAACCTGGCCCCCAGGCAAACATCTTCACCGATGGCATACCGGTGCCGTGATCGGAAAAGAAAAAGACGATCGTATTCTCATCCAGTCCATCTGCTTTAAGTTGCTGCAAGACATCACCGACCTGATAATCCATCGCGGTGACATTGTCGTAATGACGAGCCCACTCTTTACGGAACTCGGGAATATCGGGATGAATGGGAGGCACAAAGACTTTCGCGGGATCATGGCGTTGTTCGTCGGTGAGTCGCTTGGTGTTGGATTGATATTTTTTCTCGCTACAGAAAATCTGCGACTGATGACAAACGGTAAAGTTGAAGATCGAGAAAAACGGTTGTCCCTCTTTCCGATTGCGCCAATGGGCTTTCTTGCTGGACTCATCCCATGCGGTGTCAGGCCGACGAAAGTTGTAGTCTTCTTTCGAGTTATTGGAACAGTAATAGCCGGCGCTCCGCAGGTACTCGGTAAAGCATTTGATCTGCTCGGGAAGCCGTGCGGTAGATCGCATATTTTGGCTCCCAAGCCGTAACGGATACATCCCGGTAATCAAACATGAACGGCTGGGAGCACAAACACCCGTATAAGCAAAAGCGTTCTTGTATAGAACCCCCTGCTTTGCAAGTCGATCAACATTAGGGGTCACCGCAAAATCGTCTCCATAACACCCAAAGTGCGGAGAAGTGTCTTCGCAACTGATCCAGAGAATATTCGGGCGATCATCGGCGCTCGCAGCAGGCGAAACTGCTTGACAAATCAGAAAGGCCAAAATCAAGAAACGCATGGGTACTTCTCTCAATGAGTGAGTTATTTCACAAAGTTATTTCTGCAGACTCGCATTGATAAAATCGATCAGTGTGGAAAGATTTTTGAGATAGGTTTGCGTGCTGATGATCCGACCAGATTGTTCCTCTTTCGGATACGTTTTCAGTTTCCCGTCTTCAACCCAGGCTCCACGTTTGTCGAGTTGGCCAACAATTCGTTCAGCCGACTTTCGTAGCCCGTCATCCATCCTCGGAAGCTTGGGGTTCTGAAGAACTGACGAGTGAGAAGCTCCCCGCTCTTTGAGTTTCTGATACTGACGTTCGATGCTGTCAATCTTGGAACTGACCTTAAATCCATAATGTGTTGGCAGGTCGTTGTCACGATAGACGAGTTTGTAGTCTTTTGTGAAATAGAGTGGTTTGTCTGTCCCAATTTCATAGAAGCGGGCAAGTTGGCCATTATCGAGTTGGAGTGAACGATAGTATTCAATCACCCGAGGCATAGGACGCAGATATTTCTCATCGCCCGTCACGTCATAGAGTGTGAGCAAGGTGCGCATGACTTGTTGGGACTCGCCTCCTGAGATGGCGGGCGGCTCAAACTTTCGTGCCCAAACCGGTTCCATGTCGCGGTTGTATTGTTGAGCCCAACCGGGTTGCGGTTCGGGGAGTTGTGCGAGCAGCAGAAAATCGCCTCCATCTTGCGCCGATTTCAGCCACCTGTCGTCTTCGTAGACGAAATACGCGGTCAGCATCAGATCGATCAGGTCACAGATCGTATTGTCATTCAGCGTATAAAATTGACTGTATTTGATTTTGGGAAATTCTCGGCTCCATGATTGCGGAAACCGGGCTTTCGTGACCGGATACTCATTCGGTTCGGGAAATTCCGAATACTGTTGCGGCCAGGCACCATTCGGATATTGCGCTTTCTGAAATGCATCCAGCGCGATCATAGCGGCTTCGTGGAGAGATGCGTGCTCAAAGATCAGTTCCTGATCGAGCAACATGAGAAATTTCAGCGCGGATTGCGATTTATCATCATCAAAGGTGGTGCGGTTAAACCGTTGATCAAGAGAGGTCCGATGATCAACGCGGTAAGCATATTTGGTGCGCAACAGCGGATCGTATTCGATGTTGTTCGCCCACCCTCCCGACTCCAATTGTCCACGAACGAGCGCGTCGGCAGTCTCCAACATCGCATCTCGAAAAATCGAAAGTCGTGTCATTTGCCAACCACGCAAATAGACCATTCCGACCGCAGGAGTGGCCGGTGGTTCAATCCAGGCTTCACGCGGTCCAACCCGATTTTCACCCTCTCGCTGCGTTAAATCATCACTCACTCCAAAAATGTATCCCCCTTGAACTCCGACATGCTCGCGATAAAAGCGGACTGTTTTTTCGGCAATTTTAACAGCCGATTCCAGATCGAGTTGTTCTTGACAAGACGCCGAATTCGACATGAGCAGGAGGAGTGTCACCCCCCCTCCTCTTACAAGCTTGACAATCAAATTCATTATGTCTGTTCCAGAGCTATTTGGAGGGAGCGGCTTCCGACAATCGCCACTTGAGCCAAGCATAAATTGACTGTCCAATTTGCTGGCACCCGGCTTCATTGGGATGGACGGCGTTGTTATCAGGATAGCCAGCAATTGGGTCGAGATTCAATTGCGTCGGGATGAGAAATCGATTTTGAGATTGCTGGTTTCCGAAATATGCGATTTGTCGCTGGACGAGTCGATGTTGAATTCGTTTCCATCCCCACCGTGGGTAACGATCTTTGTAATTTGCTTCAAAGGCTGCCTGTCTCGAATTCGGTGGAGTGGTCAGACAGATTCCGAGCTCAGCGTGAGGTGCGACTTTGTGAAATTCGGTCAATAACGTCTCCGCATGTTGAAGCATCGCGTCGATGCGTTTGTCGATGCCGGCGACATTATCGGCGGGCGCGCTGAAGCAATCATTGATCCCCAACATGAAGATCACAAAGTCAGGCGGCAGTGTGTCACATTCCTCGCGAATATAACGAGCGGCATCAAGTTTCGGTTGGGCATCTTTTTCCAGATAAACAAACGGGCTGCTTCGCTTGCGATAGGTGCCATCGGGGTTCGGTTCGTACTTCGTGGCAAATCGTTCCCAAGTCCACCCGCCATAACCTTCGTGTGCCACCTCCGGTTTTGCACGAGCCGGTTGGTGTGTTCCTAACATTTTTGATTCGGGATTTTCAGGCAAAGAGAGTAAGCGATGAATCTCGTTGGGATAAAAAGAAGCATGTGTCAGACTGTCTCCGACAATCAATAGTCTAATCTTGCGCCCTTGGCCAGCATCAGGAGGAATGACTCGCAAGCGAGTTTCTTTGGATGCGACCACTTTTCCGCTTCGAGTTGAAACCGTAAATGTGAGATTGTGAACTCCAACACGATTCTTATCTGGTCTGAAAGTCCAACGCTGCGGATCCGTTTGGCCGAATTCGGGAGTGACTTGAAATCGATATTCTTCGGGAGTCTGCGTTAGAACGATGTTGTCGAAGAAAACATTCGTTTCAACTCCTTGGACAGCATAAATTTCAGGAGGCAAAGTCAGTTGAAGAGTGTCTGACTGCGGAGACTCTTGGGCTAACGAGACTCTGGCACAGATGACGAAAATGAGAGCAAAATAAAATCGTGGCAAGTTCATCCAGAAACTCCCTAAGTCATTGGAGCTTCCATCAGACACAAAAAAACCTCAAGTTGCCAACCTCAGAAGCTTCCCGATGAAACGAGAAATGGCTTGAAGAGCTGGAAACGCGGCAAAAAGCCGATTGACGGACGAACTGATACGAATATGGCCGCGATTTACACGAATTTCCGTGATTTCCTGCGAATATTCTCGCCTCATTGAAAGATGAGTCATTACAGTCTGGGCCGGAAACAGGTGCCGATTGGGCCTTCAAGAACGAGTCCCCGCAGGAATGAGGGAGGTAATCTGGTGCGTTGTGTGTTGATTCTGGTGAGTGGTTGTTAAAGTAGCTCGGTCTCGCTTCGTATCAATTATTGGAAAGTCATAGGATGGACCAAGAGTCAATCCGGTCTATACAGATGCCAATCCCCGACGGCATCACCACAACCACTCAAAGTATCGAAGACGATGTCAGACTGAAATATGCTTCAGGAGGCGACGAGTTCTTAACCGTGCTGCGGCGACGAGTTGATGAGTTCTTCAACAACACGCATAGGAGGCGGCGAGATTGTATTGGGATGTACGTGAAGAGCGCGACCATTCTCGCCTGGTTTCTTGTTTCGTACATACTGCTGGTTTTTTGGGCGACCACCTGGTGGCAGGCTTTGATACTCGCGGTTTCCCTCGGAGCGGTGATGGCGTGCATCGGGTTTAGCATCCAGCACGACGGCGCACATTCAGCCTACTCGAATCGCAAATGGTTGAACAACCTGACTGCGATGGCGTTAGATCTACTGGGAGGAAGCTCATACATCTGGAAGCAAAAGCACAATCTGGTCCATCACTCCTTCACCAATATTACCGGGCACGACGGTGACATCGATTTGGGTGTCCTGGGTAGACTGTCGCCCCATCAGAATCGGCTCAAGTTTCATCGGCTGCAACACCTCTACCTGTGGGTATTGTATGGATTTTTGACGATCAAATGGCAATTCTACGATGACATGCGAGCCCTCGCAAAAGGACAGATCGGCAACCACCGTTTTGCGCGTCCGAGAGGTTGGAATTTAGCGGTTTTCTGCGGCGGAAAACTGCTGTTTGTCTCGTGGGCTCTCGTGATTCCGATTTTGTTTCACCCCTGGTACGTTGTACTGCTGTTTTTCTTCGTCGCATCGTTCGTGCAAGGTCTGATGTTGAGCGTCGTCTTCCAGCTCGCACATTGCGTGGAACAAGCGGATTTTCCCATGTCCCAGAATGGCACCGGCCGCATGGAGAATTCGTGGGCCGTACACCAGGTTGAAACGACGGTCAATTTTGCTCGTCACAATGGGCTGATTACGTGGTACACCGGAGGCCTCAACTACCAGATCGAGCACCACCTGTTCCCGCAGATCTGTCATGTCAATTACCCGGCGCTAGCCGAGGTGATTGAGGAAACGTGTCATGATTTTGGGCTGACATATGCGGCAAACGACACGTTTGGGGAGGCTGTAAAGTCACATTATCGTTGGCTGCGACAAATGGGGCGCCCATAATAAGGTGAACGCCAAGAGCGTCTCGGAAATACAAAAACCCTTGAGCCATATGGTTATGACTCAAGGGCAATCAACCGAGCGGAGAGAGCGGGATTCGAACCCGCGGTCCGGTTTGACCCAGACACAGCATTAGCAATGCTGCGCATTCGGCCACTCTGCCATCTCTCCGGCTGGGACGTTTTCACGATTCCAACGAATTGGATTATCGCGGATTTTTCGCGAAACGCAAGTGCGTACGCCCTCTCTCGTTCGAGAATGACACACCTCGTTTTTATCGGGTTCACAGACTCCGTAACTTCAGCCAAAACAGTCGTTGACTTGCCGACTTTTCTGGCGTCCACTGATAGTGATCCACACATTCCTGCTAGAAAAGGCCTCTTTGATGTCTCAACGGTTCCTCCGCCAGCTTGGGCTATTACTGATTTTCCTCACCTCTCCTCTGCTCTTTGGGACGGAAAAAGAGGATGGCCGAACCCTCGAAAATCACCTGACACACGGCCCCATTCTGGGAAGACTGAGTTCGAGCAGCATTGGAGTCTGGGCTCGAACACAGTCTACCGGTGAATTTGCAGTTATTTATGGAAAGTCTCCCGACAATCTGGATCAGATCTCTCACCCGGTGCAGACCTCTTCCACGACTGATAACACCGGCTGGATCGAACTGACCAATCTGAAGCCCAACACCAAATACTGGTATAAGCTGGTTATGCCGGGCATCCATGAACGAACGGGACGCGAAGGGACCTTTCGCACCTTGCCCAAGGCTGATGATTTGAAAGATGGCGAACTCAATCCTGAAGGACTTTACAATTTCAGTTTCGAATTTGCTTGCGGCAACAATCAAGCTCCGTCTCATGGAACCGGCCCCAGCACGCCGACTTTCAAAACATTACTCGAACAGCATGCGGACGATATTCACTTTTCGATCCAGAACGGGGACTGGTTGTATGAAAACCAACGCGCCTACAAACCAGAGCAATGGTTATGGCAAATCAATGAATCCAATGGCCCTCTTCCTTCGGTCGTTCAAGCGGCTCCCACTTTGCCGGGAGTCTGGCAGAACTACAAAAACTACCTGAATGAAAGTCAGACGCTCACGAATTTCCATCGGCATGTCCCCTGCTTTTTCACATATGACGATCATGAAATCCTCAATGATATCTGGGGAGCTGGCACAGTCGGCTTTCGTGATCGACGTGCCGTCTACCGCGATGTCGGTGTACGTGCCTGGTACGACTATCTCGGTTGGGCGAACCCTAACCCTCATACCCAACGGACCACGATCAGCACCGCAAAAGTTCTAGGAGGCAAGAATCTTCTTGTCGATGAGTCCATTGATTTCACCGAGATCGATTTCAATCAGGTGACGAATCTGCATATTCATTGGGGTGGTGAACTGGCCGGCGTGAACGACAATGCGCTCGATGGAGTCGGTGGCGATCCGAACGCCGGCGTCTACCGAGTGGTCAAAGTGATTGACCAACACCAATTGGAGATTGAACCACCTCCCAAACAGGATGGCGAAGTCAGTTATTCTTTAGGTCGTCCTTCCTGGTGGAAGATGAGTATGGCCAACTGCGACTTTTTCATGTGCGATACGCGCGGCATGAGAATGATGCACGACACCAAGGATCCCTATAAGAAAATCTCAATGCTCGGTCTGGAGCAACGAAAATGGTTGATGGAAGGCGTCGCCAACAGTGAGGCCGACTTTATCTTTGTCGTCTCCTCTGTGAATTTCATGGTGCCCCATGTCGGCGGCGGAAAAGTGAGGACCAGCAATAAAGATGATGCCTGGACTGTCTTCTATCACGAACGTGAAATGCTGATTGATCATTTCGACAAACTGGACCAGCCCGTTTTTGTCCTGACTGGAGATCTTCACAACAGTTTTGTGTGCAGCATCACCGACAACGTATGGGAATTCGCTGCCGGCCCCAGGAACTCGAACAATCATTTCATGACCGATGAAGGGGATCGTCCTGCCAACGGCAAATTTAAATACGGCCCTCGAGAAGTCGACATCCGCTGGTCGACTCATTTTCGACCAGACATTCCTCGCGAAAACTTGCTACATCCCACTTATTGCATCGTGCAACTGAATAATGTGTACAACAATCCGCTAGAAGTGGATGGTGAACGCTGGGTGGCTTACCCCAAACCACAGGTCATTTTTCAGTATTACGATGGCAAAACGGGAAAACTCAAATACGCCGAAGCGGTTCGTGCCACCAACCAGAAAGAAAAACCCTGAGGAGAACCATGACAAAACTCATACCGTTGATTCTGCTAACCGTTGTTCTTTCTCAAGTGTCAGCAGACGAGTTGACCTCGAAGCTGGAACGAATTCGAGTGAGCGATGATGGATCGCACTTTGTCGGTGCGACGTCGGGAAACAGGTTCATCGTCTGGGGAGTCAATTACGATCACAACCATGACGGTTTATTACTCGAAGATTATTGGTTCGATCAGTGGTCGTCTGTCGTTGAAGACTTCCGAGAGATTAAAGAATTGGGATGCAATGTCGTACGTGTGCATTTGCAGCTCGCAAAATTCATGGAAACTGCAGAGCAGCCAAACTCTCGTCAATTAAAGCAATTGGCGAAGTTGGTTTCACTGGCAGAGCAAACTCAACTCTACCTCGATGTCACGGGCCTCGGCTGCTACCACAAACAAGATGTCCCCGCTTGGTATGACCAACTCGATGAGAAAGCTCGGTGGACTGTCCAGGCTCGATTCTGGGCTGAAATTGCGAAGGTCTGTAAGAAAAGTTCGGCCATATTTTGTTATGACCTCATGAACGAACCAATCATTGGGGGAGCCGATCCTGACTCAGGATGGTTGGCCGGTGAACTCGGCGGCAAACATTTTGTCCAACGCATCACCTTGACGCCTGGAGATCGATCGCGAGAAGAGATTGCCAAAGCATGGATCAGTGAACTGACGACAGCCATTCGGAAAGTCGATCCATTCACAATGATCACTGTAGGCGCGATCCCTTGGGCGCACACCTGGCCGAACGCCAAACCTTTGTTTCATGATCCCGATGTGAGTCAGCCGCTCGATTTTGTGGCCGTTCACTTCTACCCAAAGAAAGGGGACGTCGCAGGATCACTCAAAGCACTCAAGGTTTACGACATCGGTAAACCACTTGTGATTGAAGAAATGTTTCCATTGAAATGCTCTCTGGAAGAGATGGACGAGTTCATTCAGAGTTCGAAATCATTCACTGATGGGTGGGTGAGTTTCTATTGGGGGAAAACAATAGAAGAAAACAAAGCGAGCGGCGACCTTAAAGGAGCATTAGTCGCGGAGTGGTTAAAATACTGGCAATCGAATTCCCAGCAGATGCTTCAAGCCACCGATTGAGTCGAGTCTTTGGACGCTTGTTGGTCGTCGAGAATCTCGTACTTCTTCATTTTTTTGTATAATCCCACACGACTGATTCCCAGCGATTTCGCGGTTTCAATCCGTTTGAAGTTATTGGCTTTCAAAGCATCGAGTAATATTTCCCGCTCGTTGTTGGCGACTTGATCTGCAAGTGTCTCATTCGAGTCCTCGATACCTGTCGACAACTTCGGGTTGGAGTTTGCGACTTTCGTGGATTCCTCAGAGTTCTGGACTTCAGGAGTGAGGTCACACAGTCGTAGCTCTTTACCCTCTGCCATCATGGTGGCTCGCGCAACCTGATTCTTCAACTCGCGCAAATTACCGGGCCAAGAATATTTTTGTAACGCTTCGAGGAAATCCATTCGTACGTAATCGATTTGAATTTCGTGTTCCTCACAAAAGGCTTCGATGAATCCCAAAGCCAGCGGGAGAACATCGTGGGGACGCTCATTAAGTGGAAGTAATCGGAATTGCAAAACGTTCAGGCGATAATACAAATCCGCACGAAACTTCTCTTTGTCCATTAACTCATCGAGCGCAATGTTGGAGGCAACGATTGTTCGAGCCGAAGTGTGTAGAGTATCGGTCGAACCAACTTTCTCGTATTCGCCAGTTTCGATCACTCGAAGAAGTTTGGCCTGTTCCGAGGGGCCTAACAAATCGATTTCATCGAGAAGTAATGTTCCGCCGTTAGCGGCTTCAAAGCGACCAATACGGGAACGCTCGGCCCCCGTGAATGCTCCACGCGCGTGACCGAACAACTCGCTTTCGATCAAGTCCTTGGGCAGTGCCCCACAGGCGACCGTGTGAAAGGTCCCTTCTTTGCGGCGAGACATGCGATGCATCAGTTTAGCAAGAGTTGTCTTTCCAGTTCCGGTTTCACCAATGAGCATCAGAGTCACGTCATGCCTGGCGATTTTGGAAAGTTGCTCCAGCAGCGGAATCATTGCAGGAGTGTAAGTACATAACTCGACATCACCTGCCTGCAAAGAAAATCCCCCTCGGATACGAGTTGAGGATCGTTCGTCGTTCAGATAGGGAAGAATGGCGGCTTCCAGTCGTTCGACATTGGAGCAGTCCTGACGTTCGTCGAGGTAACCATCAACCAGTCGAGACAACATCGCCGCAATTTTCAGCGAAATGACTCCCGATGTGACAGCCAGAAGTTTCCAATCGGCGTTTGGCAATTCATCCAGAAGTTCGAGTATCGGAACCAAGTCTTGCGCGCGAAACTGAGGGCGTAAATCCAATACCAACAGGACGGGTGATTCGAACTCGAGTTTCTGGCTAACCAAAGGCATATCTGCCGGTGACAGAAGCAACGCAGATTCGCTCTCTGAGGAAACAACCTCAAGAGACTCGAATTGAGCGAGTAACTTCTCGGAGTGAGAGACAACTACCAATGATCGATCAGCAATCATGCCTGATTTACCCAGATGCGACTGAGAACTGAAACTCGCGGGGGTGCTCTGACGATTCTTGCCTGCGAGCCTGACACCTGAAGAGAGCATCATGCCCGTCAGGATCAGTGTTTCCCCGATGGAGATATCGGGATATGACCTGATGATACTATTCCCAAAGCCAGACTCAACTGGCAATTTCTGGAAACTTAGAGAAGATGGGCAGAGTGACTTTTTTGACGCGATTTTTAAGAAGAATCACTACAAGCGGGGAGTTCGTTCAACCGCTCGAATCTGCTTAAAATCAGGGGGATTCACCGCATCTGTCCGTAGTTCAGACCTATTCGGTAATGAATTCCACGATTTTTACCTAGGGGACCGAAATAATGTGCAGTTCCCTCAACAACCATCAGCCAACACTTATTCGATACGATCAATCAGTACGGGCAGCTCAAACTCTTCGGTCTTCTCTTTGTACCACTGGTCATCAGACCATGAACTCACCGGACTAACTTTGGACTCCAAACGTGGAGAAGGTGACTGTTGAGAAGCATCTGCCGTACGAGTTTCGTTCTGTGCGTCTCTGAGATTATCCAGACGCTGCGCGATTTGTTGCTGTTCTGCTAATTGCAGTAGTGCAACTTGGGCTTTTTCCAAGTCTTCATCGATTGTAAGAGCGACACTGTACCGTTTGGCCGCCTGTTCCGAATTCCCTGCGCGAGACATGACATAGGCCAAGTTTGAATTCGCTTGGGCCTCATCCACAACCGAGCGGAACAAAGCGTAGGCTTCCTGCGTGCGTCCTTGTTGCCCCACGACCATAGCAAGGTTGTTGATCGCTCTTTCGTTATTGGCACTCTCGCGGGTTGCTTGACGTAACGCTGTTTCAGCGGCTTTCAAGTCGCCTTTGAGGTACAGTGAATAACCCAAGTCTGCGAGGATCTCTGAATTGTGTTTGTCGTGACGAAGTGCCTGCATGAAGTAATGCGAGGCTTGGTCGTACTGATCCAACCGAGAGGCCACGACACCCAAACGATGAAGAATTTGAGTATCTTGCGGAGACTCTTCCAACAAGTGGAGATACATTTCTTGTGCTTGAAGTAGCTGCCCCTGCTTTTCGCTGCCGCGGGCCAATTCAAATTGCATTGAGTCATCCATAGCAGCCGCAGTTTTCACTGGTGCCGTTTCAGATTTATTGGCACCAAAACTGCCGATCGGGCCCGTTTGCGAACAACCTGAACAGAGTCCCAACAAGGTCAGAGTGGTCATTGAATAAACAAGTTTTCGCATCGGTTGTCATCCTTCACAAGTAATGAATTCTGCTGATGATCGTCCGTTTTCGGAGATTCTGGTGTCAACTCTCTGGCTAAGATCAGAAACCGCCAAACCCACCACCTCCACCGCCGAACCCTCCAAAGCCACCTGAGTTTCCTCCTGAGGAGGAGAAGTTCGCATTATAGGCTTTCTCCGCTTCAAACGATTGGAAGCCTGGAGTGAAGGAAGGAGCGACCACCGTTCTTTCGGCAGCGTCTTCGACCCCCATTGTTTTTAGGATTTGCACGACAAGTTCGCGTCGCTGTTTGTCGAGCACGGGATCGTTATGCACGGGGAAACCATGCTTGGTCCCTTCTTTGACGCTCATCGAACTTCGTTCGATCACAACAGGGAAAGGAACATTTCCCGCTCGAACAGCAATCTGTTTGATATGATCTTCTCCGGCCCGGTTCAACCGAACTGTGTTACCCACAAATTCATGCTCGTAAACAATAAATTCGGTGGCTTCCGCATTCGATTCCTGTTTCTGCCACACAGAATCACTGATGGTCCCCAACGGCGGAGTTTGAATATCGACATTTGTGGAATGGTGCTTACATCCAACAAATCCCAGCATTAAACCGGCAGCGGGAATGATCATTTTGCGATAGGGAATGTTTGACATTTTGAATTCCTTGTCCTCAACAGTTGGTGTTCCGTTTCGTGTGACACACGGTTGTTCTGTGAACTGCGAGGTTTATTCAGAAAATCCCGAAGGACCGTAAAGGTAATAGGACTCACTTTTGATGTAGGTTGAACAACCTTTATCGCCGATCTTGCGACGAGTCAGCTCGTTCTCCCAGATGGTCGAGCGAAAGTGCAAATTTGGGTCACCTTCGATGGCTCCGTGAACAAAAAAGTCGTAGTCGTCAGGCTCCGTCACTTCCATTCCAGGTAAGAGCGGAGGTGCTTCTTCAAAATCCATCGGATGGATTAACTCCGGAGAAACCAAAATGAGCAATTCGGTTTCATCCCGAGACATCGTGCGGTCTGCCGCAACGGCATTCAGGATCGGAATACGTCCGAGACCCGGAATTTGCGATTTGTCGCCACGTTGTTGCTCTTGCAACAATCCTGCGATCGCCATCACTTGGCCCTCTCTCATTTCGACGACTGTCGAAACCGATCGAGTATCGAGACCGAAGATGCTGTTCACAGAATTGTCTTTATTGAGTGTCGAAAAAGTCGGTGCCACTTGCAGTCGAATGCGATCTTTATCCAACACCGTTGGTGTGAATGTCACCTGAGTACCGAAGCCTTTGAAGCTTGTTGAGGCCGCACCGACGCCATCCACTCCCACAACAGTCGGAACAGCAAACTCTCCCCCTGCGATGAAGTTGGCGGTCTCGCCACTCAATACGACCATATTCGGTTCCGCCAGAATTTTCGCCGAACCATTGGTTGTCAGAAACCGGATGGCCAATTCGATCGCGTCACCGTCAAAAGTTCCGACTGCTCCCAAATTTCCTCCTGCACCGCTGAGGACAGAATTGAGAATCCAGTCACCGATCTCGAGGCGTTCGATATCAGTTCCGAGTTCTCGGAGTGCCGATCGTTTCAACTCTGCGATGCGAACTTTCAGCATCACCTGCTTGGCACCCGGCACACGCAACATATTGATCAAGGAATGGGGAGGAAGCGACTCAGCAGTATTGGCGTTAACATTTGCAGCCATGCCACCCGATGTTCCATAAGGTGTTCCCGTAGCCCCCCCCTGCCCTGCTCCGCTCGATTTTCGCAGCAGCGATATAATCTGGACAGCCTCCTGCTCATCACGAGCTTGTCCGCGAACAATGAGCTTGTCTGCAATCGGGATCAATTGGACACGACTGTTTGGGAACATTTCGTTAATCATGTCTTGAAGTTCTGAAAACTCCATCCGACGAAGATCTTCGACGGCATCGTCTTTCACAACTTCGACAAGCATGCTGAGACTTTCGGCATCGAGCTCGGTACCCAGCCACAGAGTCACACTCGTTGTACCTGTTTCTCGTCCGATGAGTTCGACTTCGCGAGAACCAAACGCGACCACTTCAATAATGGAAGGATCGGCGACCGCAATCCGAAAGACATCCTTCTTCATACGGATGATTTTGGAGCGTCGTTTCGACACTTTAAGTTCAACTTCCGCGGCGACAATTTCGTCAACCAGAGATTCCACTTTGTTGGAAACTTTGGGACTTGCCAGCGTTTGCGCGGAAAGTGTATTGGCAGGCAACAGACAACAAAGCATGAGAGGAAGCGGGATCATCTTTGCGGAGATCCAACGTATTCCAAGCTGTCTGGCATTTACGAAACTCATGATGGCTCCCTCCTCGGAGTCATTTAATCTCTTCTCACTGCATACTACGCAGGAGAAGCGCGG
>Ga0055584_100001056_pt1 | contig 26807 bp, 24 predicted proteins | sample OSDHelmetaG_FD_58716 | JGI IMG/M metagenome (GOLD analysis project Ga0055584, IMG submission 58716) | Pelagic marine sediment microbial communities from the LTER site Helgoland, North Sea, for post-phytoplankton bloom and carbon turnover... | ecosystem: Environmental > Aquatic > Marine >...
AAGACTTTGCCGTCTATGGTGATGGATGCCATCTTTTAACCTAAATTACCTTTATATCTAAATATATCAATTAGTTAAATTACTATATTAATGTTAATTATAGCTACAGCCGTGCTTCACATGACTTTCATATTCGTCCATAAAATACTTAAGACTGCTTTGTAATGGTTCAGCAGCTCCTGGTGCTAATGCACAGAAAGTATTGCCAGGGCCCATATACCCGCACATTTCTTTTAATATTTCTATATCCTTCATTTCGCCCTCACCTTCTTCCATTTTATTGAGGATATGTTCAACCCAAGGTAGGCCATCGCGACAAGGCGTACACCAACCACATGACTCATGTGCGAAAAATTTAATGAGATTACGCACAGTGCCAACCGGGCAAGTTTTATCATCTAATACCATTATCAAAGATGTACCCAAGCGCGAACCCGCTTTAGCAACATCACCAGGAATCATCGGCAAATCCAAATGCTCAGGCATTAAAAAATCGGTAGAACCACCGCCAGGCAAGAAGGCTTTCAACACATAACCATCTTGCATGCCGCCAGCATAATCTTCTAATAATGTTCGAAAAGTGGTCCCAACCGGCATTTCCCAGCAACCAGGATTCTTAACTCGCCCACTAACACCAGAAATACGTGTGCCACATTCTTCACCCAAGCCTAAACCTTTGAACCAATCCACTCCATGGGTCAATATCCCCGGGATGTTACAAATTGTTTCTACATTGTTAACCAAAGTGGGTCTGCCCCAAAGACCACTGACCTGTGGAAATGGCGGTTTGAAACGTGGATTTGCACGCTTTCCTTCCAAAGCGTTAATTAACGCTGTCTCTTCACCACAAATATAGCGACCAGCACTGGTATGCAAATAAATATCCAGGCTGAAATCAGAACCTTGAATGTTTTTGCCTAACATACCGTTGTCATAGGCTTCCGCTATGGCTTTCAATAAATTTTCTTCTGCTACAGTGTACTCACCTCGTAAAAATATATAGCCAGTTGAGGCCTGAATTGCATATGAAGCAGTAATCATGCCTTCGATAAGTAGGTGAGGATCACTTTCCATTAATAGGCGATCTTTAAATGTCCCAGGCTCCATTTCGTCAGCATTGACGACTAAGTATCGTGGCAAACCATCAGGGTCAGGAGAAAAGCTCCATTTCAAGCCAGTGTTAAAGCCGGCGCCACCACGACCACCAAGCCCAGCATCTTTGACTTGCCCCATCACATCACGCGGCGCCATTTTCACAGCATTAGCAAAACTCTGATAGCCGCCAGCAGCTTTGTACTCCGCAAAGGTAAAAGGAGCTCTGCCTTCTTCTATATTCTTGGTTAATGGGTTATTTATACTCATCTATTTCTGCTTTAAATCTGCTTTAAACCTTCCAACATCAACTAATTAAGCTTTCGCTTTATAGCCTGCGATAATCTGATCAATCTTTTCATTAGTCAGATTTCTATATAATTCTCTGCCCACCATCATGCTAGGAGCTTTATCACAATCGCCAAGACATGGCACTGGAATTAAGGTAAACATGTCATCTTCAGTCGTCTCACCATAATCGATACCTAAGGTGCCGGTGATATGAGCTTTTAAATCATCACAACCCAACATCCAGCAAGCGACGGAGTCACATAAGAGAATAACGTTTTTGCCAACGGGACGGCGAAAAATCATATTAAAAAATGTAGCAACACCTTCCAGATCATCTGGCGGTATATCCAGATATTCTGAAACTGCTAGCAAGCTCTCATCACTCACCCAGCCTTGATATTTCTGTACAATTTTTAAAGCTTCCAGACCCACTGCCTGTGCATACGGGTAATGCGTCTTCTCATGCTCGATCTCATGAATTTCTTCTTCAGTCAGTTGCCGTGCTTTTAGGGCTGTACTGGCAATAATATTGGTCATTTTCTTTCTATTTACTCAAATCTTTTTAGTTAGTCTTGATTATTTAATTACTTATTTAGTTATTTAGTTATTTATCAACATCTGCCATCACAAAGTCGGTGGTAGCTACTACCGCAGTAAAGTCTGCCAGCATAAGCCCTCGACTCAAAAATGGAATTGCCTGAATATGAATAAAGGATGGCGTGCGAATTCTTGTGCGATAGGCGCCACTGCCACCATCATTAATTAAATAATAAGAATTAATTCCCTTAGTTGCTTCAATTGCCATAGAGACTTCACTTGGCTCCATAACAGGCCCCCAACTGACACTCAAGAAGTGATTAATTAAGGTTTCAATATCTTGTTTACTGTCTTCTTTTAAAGGCGGTGTTGTTAAAGGATGGTCAGATTTATATGGGCCCGATGGCATATTCTCCAAGCACTGTCGAATAATCTCACAGCTTTGGCGCATTTCTTCAACACGGATAGCCGCACGATCATAACAATCCCCGTTCACCCCTATTGGGACTTCAAATTCAAAATTTTCATAACCTGAATATGGGCGGTCTTTACGATAATCCCATTCCAAACCTGTTGCACGAAGAGCTGGTCCGGTCATGCCCCAATCATAAGCATCCTGGGTATTCATTTTACCAACCCCAACAGTACGCTGTTTGATAACGGTGTTAGCCATGACCATTTTGTTGTATTCAAGTAGTTTCTTCGGAAACATATCGACAAATTCACGTACGCGAACTTCCCAGCCATTTGGTAAATCTTGAGCAACGCCACCAATACGGAACCAGCTCGGATGCATACGCCCACCGGTAATTGATTCAATAATGTTGAATGCTTTTTCACGATCAACAAAGGCATAAAATAAAGGTGATAACTGCCCTAAATCGACAGCCCAAGTGCCAAAAAATAACAAGTGACTACAAATACGAAAAAACTCCGCCAACATGACACGGATAACTTTAACTCTATCTGGTACTTCTATACCGGCCATTTTCTCAACAGCCATGACATATGGCAGGTTGTTCATTACGCCGCCTAGATAATCAATTCGATCCGTATACGGGATATAAGTGTGCCAAGTTTGGCGCTCACCCATTTTCTCAGCCCCTCGATGGTGATAACCAACATCAGGCACCACATCCATCACATACTCTCCATCCAATTGCAGAGCAAAACGAATAACGCCATGCGCAGCCGGATGATTAGGGCCAAAGTTCAAGAACATGAACTCACTGGTATCAGATTTTCGTTCTAGCCCCCACTCTTCAGGGTTGAACTTCATTGCTTCCTGCTCAGTATCGACGATGTCATCATCTAAACGATAAGGATCCATTTCTGTCGCTCTAGCAGGATGATCTTTACGTAAAGGATGTCCAACCCAAGTAGGAGGCGTATAAATACGGCTTAAATTCGGATGTCCTTCAAACACTACGCCGAACATATCCCAGCATTCACGCTCATGCCAATTCGCGGCTGGCCATAAAGAAATAATGGTGGGAATTGTTAAATCAGTTTCTTTGAGAGCTATTTTAAGACGAATATCGCAATTACCTGAGTATGATAGCAACTGATAAACGACAGTAAAATCACTCTCCGGCTGCCCATCTCTATGCACACGTAAACGCTCATCAATTGCCGTAACATCAAGTAGCATTTCAAAACGAGGACGATAGTCGTCACGTAAAAACTTGAGAACTTCTAAAAGTTTTTCACGACCTAGCCAAAGTGTCGTCATCCCTTCGGCTGTATTTTGACGCACGAAAGAAGATTCACCGTACTTGAGATATAGCTCAGTAATAACAGCAGGAGTCTCGGTCATACTTTGCTGTAAAGAGGTGCTTGCAGTACTCAAAGTGATCTCGTCTTAATTAAAATTATCAGGTTTCATCCGGACTAGTTAATTCAGTCGCGGCTATTCTATCTTTCAGCCGTGCTTCGCGCTGAATAACATTTTTCTCTCGCTCGTATATGCCTTGATCATTGATCATCCAGCTTACTGGGCGACGCTTCTTACCTATAGAATCTTGCAAGAGATTTAAGCCCTGTAACAACGCTTCTGGTCTAGGAGGACAGCCAGAAACATAAACATCCACAGGCAGAAATTTATCAACACCCTGCACAACAGAGTAAATATCATACATACCGCCAGAATTTGCACAGGACCCCATGCAAATCACCCAGCGTGGTTCCATCATCTGCTCATAAAGACGCTGTACAACCGGCGCCATTTTTCTAAATACAGTACCCGCAATGATGATCATATCTGCTTGACGCGGCGTGGCTCGAAATACTTCGGCACCAAAACGTGCAATATCGTGCCGACTTGAAATTGCCGTTGCTGCTTCAACATAACAACAAGATAATCCGAAGTTAAATGGCCACAGAGAATTTTTTCGACTCCAAGCAAGCATATCTTCGAGACGCGTCATGATCACATTCTTCCGAATATGATCATCAAACTGATTCATCCCAGGACTGGGTGAGTAAGTATCTTCAGGTTTTACCAGTTCCCAACTCATTAATGCGCGCCTCCATGATTAGGCTGCTCTGCTTTATTTGATTTGCCAGTTTTTTTATCAATATTAACAACTCCACCTTCGCCTATAGTGTCTAGACGATCCTCGCGTTGGCGCTGGCTTCTCCACTCTAGTCCACCAGAACGCCAAAGGTAAACTAAACCGGCGATCAGAATGGCGATGAATATGAACACCTCTGCATAACCGAGCCAGCCGGTTTCACGTATAGAAATAGCCCAGGCAAAAAGGAAAACAGCTTCTAAATCGAAAATAATAAAAAGAATGGCAGTAAGGTAAAAAGGAACAGAAATTTTTAGTTGTGCAGATCCAACAGAAAGCATACCGGACTCATAAACCTCATCGGTAGCATGATCTTTACGTTTCTGCCCCAACAGGTGAGACACAGCTGTTAACGCAACAATTAAAACAATAACGATGGCGGAATATAAAACTAGTGGAAATAAGTCGACGTTCAAACTGCTTACTCGTTTATATGTTATCTAGGACAAAAAAACCGCGAGAATTATAAGCCAACACGCTGCTCTATTCCATTAGTTATAAGAAGTTAATTTGATTTTTTTCAAGTTTATTGCTTAAAAAACTCTGTTATAACCATCAAAAGCTACCGCATTCATGCTGAGATGCTCTTCTACCGCTTTCTCTGCATGCTTGATGATTGTTTCAAAACCTATCTTCCCTACTTCAGCTAAGTCTCGGAACATGGGATTGTTATGTAGATCTAGAAATTGGCGAACTGAGTTTCGCAATGCTTTGGATGGAATGGTTCCATGATAAGCAGAATTGCCACCAAGTTTAGGCTTGTCACATATCATTGCAATGCTGTGTTTAGACTTTGCAGCATTCATGGCCGCAGACTCTCCGGCTGGACCGCTGCCTATAACAATGATTTCATACTGCTTGCTTGCCATGAAACTCTCATTGGCTATGATCAGATCTGTTTGTAAAAAACAGAGCCTGCTCTAACTGTGCATGTTTTCGTTTTCTGGATATGACATATAATTTACGCCAGCCATTTTGGTAACCATTCGGACAACCTGGTTGCTATAGCCGTATTCATTATCATACCAAAGGTACAACACCATATTTTTACCTTGTACTTTTGTTGCCGTCGCATCAAGCGTAGCTGCTTCACGCATACCGACAAAATCACTGGAGACTGCATCAGGTGACTCGGTATAACCAAGCTGGTTCTGCAAGGGTGAATGCAGAGCAATAAGCCTTAAATAATCATTGATCTCTTCTTTGGTGGTCTCTTTTCCTAGGCTAAGGCTTAGTATTGCCATAGACACATTCGCTACTGGCACCCTGATCGCATTACCGGTTAATTTTCCTTCAAGTTCTGGGACAGCTTTAGCCACTGCAGTTGCAGCACCAGTTTCCGTGATTACCATATTTAGAGCAGCACTCCGCCCACGCCTGTCGGCTTTATGGTAATTATCGATCAGGTTTTGATCGTTTGTGTAAGCATGCACAGTTTCAACATGCCCATGAACCACGCCATAACGCTCATTAATCAACTTCAACACTGGTGCAATTGCATTAGTGGTACATGAAGCCGCAGAAATAATCTTGTCATCAGGCGTAATCATATGGTCATTAATACCTGAAACAATATTTTTAAGATCGCCTTTACCAGGAGCCGTCAGCATTACTTTGCTGACTCCTTTAGATTTTAGATGCAGTGATAGGCCTTCTATATCACGCCACTTACCTGTGTTATCGATAACCAAGGCATCATGTATATCATATTCTGTGTAATCAAGTGTGTCAGGCCCATCTGAATATATGAAAGGGATGACATTACCATTAGCGATAATTTGACTGTTCTCTTCATCGACTCTGATTGTTCCCTCAAAAGACCCGTGCACTGAATCGTTACGCAATAAGTTCACACGTTTTTCCAAATCATTTGTGCCCGATTTACGCACAACAATGGCACGTAAGCGCATCACTTGTCCGTTCCCCGTTTGTTCGATCAGCAAACGGGTCAATAAACGACCTATGCGACCAAAGCCGTAAAGAACAATATCTGTCGGTTTTGCAATAGGCTTGTAATCAGTGTCAATCAGGTAGGCTAATTCTTCCCTGACAAACTCTTCGACATCAGGAGTTTCATCCTGAGATGCAGCATATTCCATATATTTGACGGTTAATTTACCTAAATCAATTTGGCTCGGACTTAGATTTAAATTACACATTGCAGAAAGTAAAGGGTGGCTTTCAAATTCAGACAATTCATTTCTAGCCACTTCGCGCACAAAACGATGGTTTTGCATTATTTTGACGGTTGAACGCTTGTTTAATGTTCGCCCATAGAGGAATATTTGAACCCCTTTTTCATATTCAAGCATTCCAATCATGGGAATCATCTCGCGGGTTAACGCTTCTCTTGCTTTCCAGTCACCAAAATAATCATCTAAGCTAGGTCTTACCACAATGAAATCCTATATTTGTTTTTTTGCTGAGAAATTTACTGCTCTGTTTAAGACGGCGCGTATTATCTTAGGTCAGCCTTAATATGTCCAACCCTAATCTCTTTGCTAGAAATAATCCTTCACTTTATGCCATGATAGCGCCCCCTTTAGAGGCATACTATTAGTTGTGACACAATTTTCTATTTTTTCTCCTTCCTTAGACCAGAACTCACTCAAGCCAGGCAACCGTCAGAGCTGGGGAGGGTTTTCGGGCTCAGTTTCTGCACTTTGTATTGCTAATTGCGCCCGTGAATATTCTGGCTTGGTTTTGGTGCTAACTGAAAATAGTCAGCAAGCTCAGCGTTTGAAATCAGAATTGGCATTTTTTTATAAAGCTGAAAAAGAAAGCAAACATATTTATCTTGAAGAATTTCCTGATTGGGAAACACTTCCTTATGATAATTTTTCTCCTCACCAAGACATCATCTCACAACGTCTGGAGATTCTTTCACAGCTTAAGAATCTAAGGAATGGCATTTTAATCGCGTCTATTGGTACGGTATTACACAGACTAATACCTGCTTCATATATCCAAGGCCGCTCCTTAAGTTTTTCATTAGGTGAAGAAATTAACTTAAGTAGCTTACGTCTAAATCTTCAAAACGCAGGTTATCGAAATGTCGATGCAGTTTATGAGCATGGTGAGTACGCCTTACGCGGTTCCATACTCGATATTTTCCCTATGGGCTCAAAAAGGCCGTACAGAATAGAGTTGTTTGATAATGAAATTGAAAGTTTGCGTAGTTTCGACCCTGAAACCCAAATTTCTCTAGAACGAATAGAAAAAATAAACTTATTACCTGGTAAGGAGTATCCTCTTGATCAACCAGGCATAGAAACATTCCGGCAAAACTTTAGAGCAGAATTTGATATTGATTTACGTAAATGTCCTATTTATGAAGATGTAACACAGGGTATAGCAACAGCTGGAATTGAATATTATTTGCCGATGTTCTTTCCAGAATTAGCAACAATGTTTGATTACCTACCCGAAGATACTCTTATTATGAATAGCGGTTCTATTCAAACAGGGGCCGAACAATTTTGGCGTGAAATCAATAGTCGATATGAAGATCGTCGTTACGACCAGCAAAACCCTTTAGTCCAACCAAATAAAGTTTTTCTACCTTTAAATGATTGTTTTAATGCCATCAACAAATATCCACAAATAAACCTTAATTCTCAGGTGAAACAAAAACAACAAATTCAAATTAAAGCCAGAAACTTTCCAGACTTTGCTGTTGACCATAAGCAAGAAAAACCCCTAGGTGCTTTAGAGAAATTCTTAAGCAAAAACTCTCAAACCCCAATTTTATTTTGTGCAGACTCTGCAGGTAGACGTGAAACCTTAATTGATTTATTAAAAGGCATTCAGGTCTACCCAGAAGTTATCGATAAATGGGAAACATTTATTACCGAAAAACCAAATCTAGCCATCACCATTACTCCAATAGAATCGGGATTCTGGTTAACAGAACCAGAAGTCATAATTATTACAGAAAGCCAGCTATTTGCTCATCATGTTAGCCAATTCAGGAGACGCGGAAAATTCAAAGACAATACCGACTTCATCGTCAAAAGCCTGACTGAATTAAATATCGGTGCACCAGTGGTGCATATTGACCACGGTGTTGGTCGATATCATGGACTGCAAACTTTTGATGTTGATGACCAGCAAACCGAATTCCTCGTGCTTGAATATGCTGATCAAGCTAAGTTGTATGTTCCTGTATCTTCTCTTCACCTTATCAATCGTTACAGTGGCGCTGATGCTGACACCGCCCCCCTACATAAACTTGGTAGCGACCAATGGATAAAAGCTAGGCGTAAAGCCGCTGAAAAAGTCGTAGATGTAGCTGCAGAACTACTCGACATCTATGCCCGGCGTGAAGCTAAAAAAGGTCAGCTATTTAATCTACCAACTCATGATTATCAGATATTTAAAAACAGTTTTCCCTTCGAAGAAACAGAAGACCAAGTAGATGCCATCAACGCTGTTATCAACGATATGACCACAACAAAGGCAATGGATAGACTTATTTGTGGTGACGTGGGTTTTGGCAAGACTGAAGTTGCATTACGCGCAGCATTCATAGCAGTGAACAATCATAAGCAAGTTGCTATTTTGGTACCAACCACCTTATTGGCACAGCAACATTTTGATAATTTCAAAGATCGCTTTGCTGATTGGCCAGTAAAAATTGCTTTATTATCTCGTTTTGTTGCAAAAGAAGGTCAAGATAAAAATTTAGAAGAATTAGAAAACGGAAAAATTGATATCGTTATTGGCACGCATAAACTTTTACAATCAAATGTTAAATATAAAAGCTTAGGACTCTTGATTATCGATGAAGAGCATCGTTTCGGAGTTCGCCAAAAAGAAACATTGAAGGCTCTTAGAGCTGATGTAGATATCTTAACCCTAACCGCCACTCCCATTCCCAGAACACTCAATATGGCGATGTCAGGCATGCGAGACTTGTCTATAATCGCTAGCCCGCCCGCACGAAGACTATCAATTAAAACCTTCATTCGACAGTCAAATGCGCCTTTAATAAAAGAAGCTATCTTGCGAGAATTGTTACGTGGAGGCCAGGTCTTTTTCTTGCATAATGAAGTTAAATCTATTGAGAAAGCTGCTGAAGAAATTCGAGAGCTTATCCCTGAAGCCCGGGTGGCTGTTGCACATGGCCAGCTAAGAGAACGCGAATTAGAAAGAGTGATGTCTGAGTTTTACCACAAGCAATATAATGTACTTGTTTGTTCAACAATTATTGAAACCGGAATCGACATACCTAACGCTAATACTATCATCATAGAAAGAGCAGACAAATTTGGCTTAGCGCAATTGCACCAGCTACGCGGACGTGTAGGACGATCTCACCACCAAGCTTATGCTTATATGTTAACTCCCTCTCCAAAAAGTATGAGTAATGATGCCAAAAAACGTGTTGATGCTATCGCTACTGCAGACACTTTAGGGGCAGGTTTTACTTTAGCTAGTCATGATCTTGAAATCAGAGGGGCTGGTGAACTACTCGGTGATGAGCAAAGTGGTCATATCCAAACAATTGGGTTTGCCCTTTATAGCGAAATGCTAGAACAAACCATAAAATTAATGAAAGCAGGCAAACAATTAAATCTCGATAAACCTTTACATGAAAGCACTGAAATTAACCTACGTATTCCAGCTTTAATTCCTGATGCATATTTGCCAGATGTGCATTTGCGATTGCTAATGTACAAGCGAATTGCCAATGCTCAATCAAGCGATGAATTAAGAGAGTTGAAAGTGGAAATGATAGACCGCTTTGGACTATTAACCGAACCGGTTAATTTTTTATTCTCCGTAACAGAATTAAAACTGCAAGCTGAGAGCTTAGGAATTGCCAAAATTGAAGCAAATGTAAAAGTAGGTAAAATGTATTTTAAAAGTGATACTGTGGTTGACCCTTACTCTCTGGTTAAGATCGTACAGGAACAGCCAGAAACATTTAATTTATCAGGGGGCAATGAATTGAAATTTCACCACGACAGTATAGACCCTGCTGAACGTCTAGAGTTTATAAAAGACACATTAACTTTATTAAAGAAGGCAGCCTGAGTGTAAAGCATGAAATCTGTATTAACAGTGAGCATTCTTGTAATTACCCTTTTAGCAAAACCTTATACTTTTGCTCAAACATTCAGTTATGACGGCAACCGCTGGTATGAAATTGAAGTAAGTATTTTTACTAATCAAAGCTCCCTCTCTCCTAATCCAGAGTTATTTCTTCCAGAATATGTAGAGCTTAAATATCCAGAACCTATATTAAAATTAACCCCGGCTTTATTGGATTATTCTATAAACTTTCCTGCTGAAAATAATGATAATGCCACTGCTTTAAGTGATTTCGATTTCAATCAGGGCCGTAATATTGAAGCGCCCATAATTGGATCAGAGTTTGAACCAGTGTTTGGGCCAGAATTACGAGAAGCGAATACGGAATTTAGATTAATAGATAAAGCTCGCGATCCTTTCATCGCATTGCCTGATGAAGAACACGAATTCACAGGTTTTAATCGTAATTTAAATCTTAGCTCTGATCATCGTGTTCTCTTCCACGCTGTTTGGCGCCAACCAGTGTTAAATAAAGTTCAGGCCAGTGCTATTTTTGTTGCTGGCGGCGACCGTTACGGCCAGTACAATGAACTCGAAGGCAGCTTGTTAATCAGTTACAACATTAATCGAGTAGATGTTGAAGCAAGAATATGGCGTAACAGTTTCAATGTGGTTAGCAATCTGGAATGGAATGTTCCATTACAACCGTTCACTGATTCTTTAACCGAAACTGATGAAGATGGTTTTAACTTAATAATAGATCAAGTTTATCCAATGTTGGAAACCAGACAAATGATCAGTAATGAATTGCATTATTTGGATCATCCCGCTTTGGGGATGTTAATTGAAGTCAGACCTTATGAATTACCGGCCTTATTTGATTTCTCATTAGAATAAATATTTATAGTTTCAACACACAAGCGGCTAGTAGTTTACGCACATCCTTTAAACCCTCACCCAAGACTTTTTTGATTTTTTCAATTGTAATATCCTCAGCACTAAGTCCCGCTGCCGGATTTACCACTAGCGAAATACACGCATACGGGATACCCAACTCTCTGGATAAAGCCGCTTCTGGCATTCCAGTCATGCCGACGATATCACAACCATCACGCTTAAGTTTTTGAATTTCTGCAGCAGTTTCTAAACGCGGCCCTTGGGTACAGCCAAAACATGCCTGATTAAACACAGAAATATTTAGTTCTTTTGCTTCACTTATTAAAAGCTCACGAAGCTGCGAATCATAAGGATATGTAAAATCAATATGATCATGCAGAGAATTTAAACCATCAAAAAAACTATGTTCACGTCCCCAAGTGTAATCAATTAACTGATCTGGAATCACTAAGCAACCTGGGGCCATTTGTGAATTAATTGCACCTACAGCGTTAACCGCAATAATTTTTTTTACACCAGCTTCTTTTAACGCCCAGAGGTTTGCCCGATAATTAATTTTATGAGGCGGGACATTGTGTTGCACGCCGTGTCGTGGAAGAAAAAAAACACTAGTTTCATTTAATAGATCCTGACTAATCCTAATAGCTTCCTTGCCAAATGGTGTAGATATATCTATATAATTAGTGTGTTCAGACTTTTCATCAGGGGTGTCAGGCTTGAGTTGATAAAAACCACTCCCCCCTATTATGGCGAGGTCTATAGCAAGGTCTGAGTAAACGCTCATGATAGCTTACTTGTAATAAGCATTTTCCTGGATACTGTGATCAGTAATATCTCTAACGGCGGTCAATTCAGGCAACTGTTCTAACAAGGTTTTCTCAACACCATCTTTTAATGTGACATCAACCATGCCGCAACCCTGGCAACCACCGCCGAATTGTAAGACTGCGATATTATCTTCAGTTAGATCTTCAAGCGTAACGTGCCCTCCATGACTTTGCAGCCCGGGGTTTATCTCGTTATAAAGAATGTAATTAATCCTATCTTGTAGTGAACTGTCGTCTGATATTTTAGGCATTCGTGAATTTGGAGCCTTAATGGTTAACTGCCCACCCATACTGTCTTTAGAAAAATCAACTACCGCCCCTTCAAGGTAAACTTTACTCTTAACCTCAACAAAAGCCTCGAAGCCTTTAAATTGAATGGCCTCATCGCCTTCTTGTTCTTCTCCAGGGCGACAAAAAGCGATACAGGTTTCAGCCTTAGGCGTCCCACCATCTAGTACAAAAACTCGTATGCCAATGCCTTCACAATCTTGCTTGGCAAGAAGTTCACTTAGATATATTTGACCTGAATCCGTAATCTCAATCATGCTTATATGCCAATCATTTTTTAACTAGTTAATAGTGCGCCAAGTATATTCACCTTTTCGATCATTATTCATAGTTATCGAAAACATACCGCGGCTATGAGGAAGTAACCCTGCTTACAATTTACAAAGTGTATAACTATTAGGATTACTATATAAGGTTGAATTACTGTGAATCAAGCATCTGCTAAAGCTAAACTCCAAATTCGACCGTTAATTCTACTGGATAGTTCTAGTGATAGTTCTATTCTAGCGCCTTATGCTTAGTTTAATCTAGCCGATTCAGGCTATAAATCAAATGCACAGTTGGTACTTGAACTTGTGATTGTGTATTATCGCGGCCTTTATTTTTAGATTCTTTTGATTATGTATATTTATGACGATTATGATCATCTTATGTTGGAAGAACGCATTACCCAATATCGTGATCAAACCCAACGTTACCTTGCTGGTAACTTAAGCGAAGAACAGTTTCTTCCTTTACGCTTGCAAAACGGCCTGTATATACAGCGTCTTGCTCCAATGCTACGTGTTGCAGTGCCATATGGACTGCTCTCTTCTATACAACTAAGGAAATTAGCCTCTATAGCCAGAGATTATGATAAGGGCTACGGTCATCTCTCAACTCGTCAAAATATCCAATATAACTGGCCGCAATTAGAGCAAGTGCCCGATTTACTTGCTGAATTAGCAGAAGTTAGTATGCATGCCATCCAAACTAGCGGAAATTGTATTAGAAATACGACGACCGACCAGTTTGCCGGTTCCGCCGAGAATGAAATAGAAGATAGCAGACCCTGGTGCGAAATTATTCGTCAATGGTCTACTTTCCATCCTGAGTTTGCCTATTTACCAAGAAAATTTAAGATTGCCGTTTGTGGTACCGAAGTCGATCAAGCAGCAACACAGGTTCATGACATCGGTTTGTACTTGCTTAAAAATGAACAAGGCGACATTGGTTTTAAAGTGTTGGTTGGTGGCGGGTTAGGCAGGACTCCTGTTATTGGCAAGGTTATTTGCGAGTATTTACCATGGCAGCATTTGTTAACTTATCTCGACGCGATTATGCGTGTATACAATTTAGAAGGCCGTCGGGATAACAAATATAAAGCCCGTATCAAAATCTTAGTCAAAGAATTAGGTATTGATGCCTTCCGTGAAAAAGTAGAAGCTCAATGGCAATTCTCTAAAGATAGTCAAGCGACCTTAACAGAAGCAGAAGTCGCTAGATGCAAAAGTTTTTTTAGCACTCAGGATTTTGAACAATTACCTAATGAAGACGAATCAATAAGCTCAGCCTTGCAATCTGATTTACTGTTTAAAAATTGGGTAGATAGGAATGTCGACGCGCATAAACAATCTGGCTATTGCATCGTGACTTTATGTATAAAAGATACCGGCGCTGCTACTGGAGACGTCACTGATAGGCAGATGGAATTTGTTGCTGATTTGGCTGAACGCTATAGTTTTTCTGAATTAAGAATCACCCACGAACAAAATCTAACCTTAGCAGATGTCCGTATTAAAGACCTATATGAAATATATAAGGCCTGCAAGAACGAAAGTTTAGCAACTCCGTATCTTGGACTTCTTAATGATATAGTCTGCTGCCCCGGTGGCGACTTTTGCTCTTTGGCTAATGCCAAATCTATTCCGATAGCTGAAGCTATTCAACGTCGTTTTGATGACTTTGATCGATTAAACGATATTGGTGATATAACACTCAATATCTCTGGCTGCATGAATGCTTGTGGTCACCATCATGTTGGCAATATAGGCATAATTGGCGTTGATAAAAAAGGCGCAGAATTTTATCAAGTGGCACTGGGTGGCGATGCTGGCCGAGAAGCTAAATTAGCTAAAATTTTAGGTCCAGCTTTTTCTCAGGAAGATATTCCCGATGTTATAGAGAAAATTATTCAAATCTATTTGGAGGAGCGCCAACAGGATGAGAAATTTATAGACGCTTACTATCGTCTCGGTATGGCCCCTTTTAAGGAGAGAGTTTATGCCAAAGCTGATTAAAGATGGCGAGCTAATTGATAATAATTGGTTATTAATTGAAAAGGGATCTAGCGTAGAAGAAATAAACACTAATGGCGATGTTAAAAGTTTAGTGCCTTTCTCACTATGGCTAGAAAATAAAGAACGTATAAGTCAACAAACAGGGCATATTGGGATTTGGTTTGATAGCGATGAAAGCCCTTTGTTGTCAGAAGAAGAAGTGAATAGCTTTCCTCTCATAGCTCTAAATTTCCCCGTTTTTCGTGATGGCAGGCCTTTTTCCCATGCCGCCATATTGAGACAGCAGTTAAAATTCTCCGGAGATCTGAGAGCAATTGGCGATGTACAAAGAGATCAACTTACTTATATGATAGGTTGTGGCTTTAGTAGTTTTCTGGTTCCAGAAGAAGCGGATCAAGCTGTAATGCTAGAAGGCTTTAATGATTTTTCGGAAAACTATCAAAGCACTGTCACTAAACCAACGCCTTTATTTCGCCGACGTTAGCCAATCTAACAGTCGCAAGCTTAAGAAGCTTGTTAAGAAAAACCTGTTAAGAAGTATGGTCGTTTGGTGATTTATTTAGCCATTTCAACAGAGTATTGTCTAACGCACTCTCCATTGCTTTACCAAAGCGGTCCGCAATGCTTAGTTTTTTCTCATAAGCGACTAAGTAAACATCAGCTTCTTTGCACGCCTCGACGATACATTCATCACTGGTTTTAATTTCATCCACTAATTTTTGTTCTAAAGCCTTTGTACCAAACCAGGTTTCGCCTGTTGCAACCTTATCAATTTCTAAAACAGGACGATTTTCCTTAACAAAATCTTTGAATAAATCATGAGTCTCCTGAATTTCTTCAGTAACTTTTTCTCGGCCTTTATCTGTGTTTTCACCAAACATAGTAAGTGTGCGCTTATATTCGCCAGCTGTGATCATTTCATAATCTACGTTTTTATCTTTCAACAGACGATTAAAATTAGGCAACTGCATCAGCACACCAATAGAGCCAATATAAGCAAAAGGAGCAGCAATAATTTTAGAGCCTAAGCAGGCCATCATATAACCACCGCTGGCCGCCACTTTATCCACACAGATAGTTAAGGGTATGTTCAGACTTTTAATTCTTGCGAGTTGTGAAGCAGCAAGGCCATAACTATGCACCATTCCACCAGGGCTTTCTAAACGGAGAATAACTTCGTCTTGCCCAGGTCTGATAATGCTGAGAACAGCGGTTATGACCCTGCGCATACTTTCAACTTGCGATGCCCGAGCGTCACCGTTGAAATCAAAAACGTAATAACGCTTCTTATCACTATCTTTATTATGCTTCTTATCTTTCTTTTTTTCTTTTTGTTGCTTTTTTTCAGCTTTTTTACTTTCTTTTTTGGTCTTTTTAAAACTGTCTTCATCCTCAACTATATGTTTTATTTCATCACCAAGGTCATCTAGTTCTTTATTAAGATGAGTGACTGTAATTGAGCCTTTTGCTTCCTTTTTAGTTTTTACAGCGCTGCCAACTGCCGCTATTATTATTACGACAACCGCCACAGTGAACGTTAATGTTTTGGCGAGAAACATGCCATATTCTGTAATAAATTCCACAAGCTACCTCAATAATAATTAAACAAATATGTTTTAAAGATTGTATCTACTCTTAGCTAATATTAATTTTCATTTTGCGACTGCCATAGTTTCGTATTTGAAATTTCTTGAATACTCTCTAGTCGAGACTGATGTGCTGCTTGTTCTTCTTTAGTTGCTAGAATAACTTTAAGCGGCTTTCTATTCTTGTCGAGTTTTTTAATTTTGTTAGCAGCAGTTCCTTCTGTGAAATTATCATGTGCCAAAGTAAAACTCGATTGCCCACCAGTCATCATTAAATAAACATCAGCTAGGATTTCAGCATCAAGCAATGCTCCGTGTAATTCTCGTTGAGTATTGTCAACAAAGTAGCGCTTACATAGCGCATCCAAATTATTCTTTTGCCCAGGATGTTTTTTTCGGGCCATAGCAAGGGTATCTAAAACATTGCAATAACCTTCCATACTTTTATAGCCACGATTTAAATCGGACAGTTCTGCATCTAGGAACCCAACATCAAAAGGCGCGTTATGAATAACTAGTTCTGCACCTTTAACGAAATCAATGAATGTATCTGCGATATCTGAGAATAAAGGTTTGTCCGCAAGAAAGTCGCTGCTAATACCATGCACTTCCAGTGCCCCAGCATCAATTTTACGCTGCGGGTTTATATAAATATGCAGGTTATTACCTGTTAACCTTCTATTAATCAGTTCAACACAGCCAATTTCAATTATCCGATGCCCCTGGCTCGGCTCTAAGCCCGTAGTTTCAGTGTCGAGAACTATTTGCCTCATATATCAACTTGCCTCATAGCTCATCAATTCCCTTATTGGCTAAGAGATCTGCCATTTCATTGCCTGGGTCGCCACTATGACCTTTGACCCAATGCCAGTTTATATCGTGGTCTAATACTAGCGCATCTAATTCTTGCCAAAGATCTACATTTTTCACAGGCTTTTTATTAGCAGTTCGCCAGTTTCTTTTTTTCCAATTTGGCAACCACTCAGTAATGCCTTGTAAAACATATTTTGAATCCGTATAGAGTTCAATTTGGCAGTTAAATTTTAAAGCTTCCAGAGCTTTAATAACGGCTGTTAATTCCATTCTATTATTAGTGCTATTTAATTCACCGCCATATAAGTGACGTTGATTATCACCATACTCTAGTGATGCGCCCCAACCCCCCAGACCAGGATTACCTCGACAAGCACCATCCGTATAAATAGTAACTACCAAACCCATAAATTCATTTAACTCTTTTATAAAGTATTAATGCAGCGTTTTATTGTGCGGCTGGTTAGGTGCAATGCTGGCATTGTCACCCAAGGCCAAGCCTTTTGCTTTTCTGGGAATAGCCTTCCACGGCTCACGTATTGGCGTCATTGGTAATGCCTGTTTTTTAGCTGAAATGACATAAATTCCGCCAGTAGGCCAATTTAAACGTTGGGCAAGCTTCCCCATAAACGACGAATAACGAATTAATTTTGAGCTATTTATGGGCAAGCAATAAAGGCCGTAATGCACCTGCTCTATTTTGAAATCTAAAAGTTCCAGCCAATCACTCAGTCGCATACTAGAAAGCAAATTTGATTGCCATGGGCTTTTGCCTGAGTTTCTGCCAAATTTATGCCGTGCACCCCAGGTGCTAAATGGATTAAAACCGATTATCAATAAATGACCTCCTGCAATAAGTACTCTATCCACTTCACGTAATAATTGATGTGGATCCCCAGAATAATCCAGAGCATGATGTAAAACCACCATATCAACGGACTCTCCGGCCAATGGAATCGCTTCCGCCTGCGCAACCAAGCTAGCATTTTTTACTTTAGTGGAAGGCGTTAGGCTAAACTTATGGCCAATTGGGCTATCATCATACACAGCGATGTCAGCACAACTTAATTGCAATAAATGATAGCCAAAACGGCGATTTATCATATCCTCTAACAAAGACAATTCAGTCTGCAAAAGATTTTCACCTAACGGAGTCTGCAACCACTCTGTCATTTCAGCAAAGCTTTTAGTCTCTTTGTTTTTTTTGTTACTCATGCAGTCATGATACCCTATTAACCAACTGGCCTAAAATTAAATACCTTCACTATGTTAGAAATACAGCCTATCAAAGCATTTAATGATAATTACCTCTGGGTGTTCAAAGATTCAGGATCCTCTAAGGCCTGTATAGTCGATCCTGGGGATGCCGCGCCGGTAAGAGCTTACCTCGAAAAAGAAAACTTAAGCCTGTCAGCTATTTTGCTAACACACCATCACCCTGATCATATTGGAGGCGTCAATGACTTAGTCGAGCACTATAGTGTCCCGGTTTACGGCCCGGAGTCTTCGTCTATTCCGCAAGTAACTGAGACTTTACATGAAGGAGACTCTATCGAAGTTGCCAACACTAGCTTCAGAGTAATAGAAATCCCCGGCCATACCTTAGACCATATAGCGTATTATGCTGATGCCTCGAGCAATATTGGCATCGAAAACCCTGTTCTGTTTTCAGGGGATACTTTATTTGCGGGAGGGTGTGGTCGAATTTTCGAAGGTACCGCTGAGATGATGTACAACTCACTGCAAAAACTAGCTACTTTAGATCCTCAGACACAAGTGTTTTGCGCGCATGAATATACTTTAAGTAATTTAGCCTTTGCAGAGGCCGTTGTTCCTGAGGACTCCATACTGCAACACCGCATTCAGCAGGAGCAAGCGAAACGTGAAAATGACATACCAACAGTTCCTACCAGTATTGCGCTTGAATTAAAAACAAACCCCTTCTTAAGATGTTCTGAAGAGTCGGTATCACAAAAGTTCCCGGAGTTGGCGCAGCAACCCATCGCTGTTTTTGCCGCATTACGGCAATGGAAAGATCAGTTTTAGCTCACACCAAGTAATGACTTTCCTGGAATAGCCTCTAATAAAGCTTGAGTATAACTTTCTTGCGGATTAGCAAATATTTGTTGAACGGAGCCTTCTTCAACCAATTTTCCGTCCTTCATGACTAGCACACGATCTGCAAGGTAGCGGACAACTCCCAGATCATGTGAAATAAATAACATGGTCAGATCAAATTGATCGACGAGGTTTAAAAGCAAATCCAGTATTTGCGCCTGTATGGTCACATCTAAGGCCGATACGGGCTCATCAGCAACAATAAAAGCAGGTTTGGTGGCTATTGCCCTCCCGATAGCAATGCGTTGACGTTGACCTCCTGAGAACTCATGTGGGTAGCGCAATACACTTTCTCGCGACAATCCGACTGAGTCCATTAGGGAAAAGACTTCTTTATCCAAGTCTTTTTTAGAAACTATTTTGTGTAATAACAAAGGTTCAGCAAGAGTGTCATAAACTGACATGCGAGGATTTAAACTGGCGTAGGGATCCTGAAATATCATTTGCATCTGACGACGCAAAGGTTTCATTTCTGCCTTTGAATAATGACTAATATCCTTTCCATTAAAAACTATTTTCCCACCCGCTAAATTTAATAAACGCAAAATTGCACGGCCAGCAGTTGATTTTCCCGAACCTGACTCCCCAACAAGACCAAGAATCTCATGTTGTTTAATTTGCAGGGAGACATTATCGACTGCTCTAACCAGTCCTTCCCCTTTATTACCAGAGAAATGTACACTGACATTCTCAGCAGTAATTAAATATGAATGTTCTTCTTGTTGAAGCTCCTTCTCAGAATGAGGGACAGCTGCCAGCAGCTTTTTTGTATATTCATCTTGAGGGTTTGTAAATATTGCATCGCGAGTGCCTTGCTCAACAAATACACCATTTTGCATAACGGCTATTTCATCGGCTATATCAGCGACCACACTTAAATCATGGCTGATAAAAATAACGCCGATATTTCTATGAATTTGTAATTCTTTTAATAATTTCAATATCTGTGCCTGCACCGTGACATCTAATGCAGTAGTAGGCTCATCAGCAATGATAATTTTGGGCTCTGTGACTAGCGCCATTGCTATCACAACCCGTTGCCGCATACCTCCTGAAAACTCAAAAGGCCATGACTTCATACGTTGAGCCGGGTCTTTTATTCCAACCTCTTCCAGTATTTCAATACCTTTTCGCCAGGCATCTTTTTTACTCATGCCAAAATGCAAGAGCAAAGGCTCAATTAGCTGGTCTCCAATTTTTAAAAATGGATTTAGCGAAGTCATAGGGTCTTGAAATATTATCGAAATACCTTTGCCACGTATCTTCCTTAATTGAGACTCGCTGAGTTTTAATAAGTCTTGACCCTCAAACCAGACTTCTCCAGATTCAATTTTACCAGGCGGCATAGGGACCAGTCCCAACATGCTGTAACAGGCAACAGATTTACCTGAACCTGACTCGCCAATAATTGCGTAGGTTTTTCCTTCTTCAACAGAGAAGCTAATGCCGTCTACTGCTTTAACCAGACCATTTCTGGTATGAAAATGCACCCTCAAATCTGAAGTCATTAATAGGGACATATCAATCCCTTGATGCCTTGGGATCGAGAGCATCCCGTAAGCCATCACCTAAAAAGTTCAATGCAAACAAGGTTAAAGTCAGAGCAAGCCCCGGGAATATGAGCAACCATGGGTACTCTTCCATACTTTCAACACCATAAGAAATCAGCAAGCCCCAGGAAGATTGTGGCGGCTGGATACCCAAACCAAGGAAGCTCAAGAATGCTTCCAACAACATTACGTTAGGAATAGTTAAGGTGGTATAAACAATAATAGGCCCAAGTGCATTTGGGATAAGGTGCTTACGAATAATTGCTCCAGATGACAAACCAAGAGAGATTGCCGCCTCCACAAATTCCTGCTGTTTTAGATTTTGTATCTGCCCTCTAACAATACGAGCCATCACCAACCATTCGACGGCGCCAATTGCTAAAAAAAGTAACAAAAGATTCCTACCAAAAACCACCATTAATAAGACGATGAAAATCATAAAAGGCAATGCATAAATAATATCAACAAGACGCATCATTAACGCATCGATTCTCCCACCTGCGTATCCAGCGATAGCGCCGTAAGTGACACCGATCAGCAACGCAACTGAAGTGGCAATAAATCCAACCATCAATGACACCCTACCCCCATAAAGAATCCTGGTTAGCATATCTCGCCCAAAGGTGTCTGTACCAAGCCAGTGTGTCACTGACGGCACCGAAGCACCTAAACGTAAATCCTGATCTTCATAGCCATAAGGAGTTAGTAAAGGCGCCAGCAGACAAACTATCATCATGAAAAGTAAGAAACATAAGCCAAACATTGCTAGCTTATTTTTCTTTAAACGCATCCAGGCGTCATCCCAAAGGGAAACTCCCTTAGGCATGGCATCTATCTTTTCTACTATGGCTGCTTGATTACTCATTATTTTCTAAATTGATAGCGTAACCTGGGGTTTAGCCATGCGGCTAACACATCAGAAAGTAAATTAAATAGCACAATAAGTGTCGCTAGAAAGACAGTAGTACCAAGAATCATCGTGTAATCTCGATTAAAGGCGGCCTGTATATAGAAACGACCCAAGCCCGGCACCTGAAAAACAGTTTCAACGACGAAAGATCCACTCAGCAGACCTGCAAAAGCTGGTCCCAAATAAGCCACAACCGGGATCAAACCTCCTCGTAATGCATGTTTTATAATGACTTTATATTCAGGCAGCCCTTTCGCCCTTGCTGTCCTCAAATAATCTTGTGACAAGACTTCAAGCATGCCCGCTCTACTAAGGCGAGCTATATAGGCAGCATACATCGCACCAAGTGTAATACTCGGTAATATCTTATCTCCTGGAATGCTTCCCCAGCCTGAAACAGGTAACCAACCTAGCCATATAGAAAACACCAATACTAATAACGGCCCCAGCAAGAATGAGGGCATACAAATACCGATCATGGCAAAGCCCATAGGTATATAGTCTTGCAAAGTGTTGGGCTTCAATGAGGCAATAACCCCCGAGAAAGTACCGATTACAACAGCAATTAACAGGGCATATAAACCCAACTCCGCCGTAACAGGCAGGCCTTGGAAGATTAATTCATTGACGCTGCGGCCGGGAAAATTAAATGAAGGCCCAAAGTCGCCTTTGAACAAATCTGCCAGATAGGCGAAGTATTGCTCATGCGGAGGCAAATCCAATTCATATTGTGCTTCAAGTGCAGCTTGCACCTGCTCGGAAACCGCCTTTTCACTTGAAAAAGGGCCACCTGGAGCAGCACGTACTAGAAAAAAAGTAATGGTGATTACTGCAAATATGACAGGTATAGCCTGCAGAACCCGGAATCCAATAAAACGCCACATAAGGTTTAGGCCCGCTTTTGTTTACTGATCTGATTCCAGATAGACATACTTCCAGTTGTAGTGATCCATAATATTCGGAGGAATACCCTTCATATCAGGATTTTTTAAATTTTTAGTCTGATAAATATAAATTGGAATAATCGGCATGTTTTCCATCAAAATGGTTTCAGCTTCTGTATAAAGCGCAAAACGTTCTTGAGTATTTAACTTAAGAGGCGCTTCATTTAGCATAATTTCATCATAACGGACATTTGAAAAACCTGTCATGTTGTTACCACCATCGGTAAGGTACATATCAAGATAAGTATTTGGATCCACATAATCGCCGACCCAGCCTCTTCTGGCGATGTCATAATTCATATTACCGGTACTCTCAAGATATACCTGCCATTCCTGATTGATAATTCCAACGTCAATATTTAATGTATCTCTCCACATCTCCTGTATCGCAATAGCTATCCTTCGATGATTTTCTTGTGTGTTATAAAGAATTTCAAAGAAGGGAAAGCCTTCTCCATTAGGGTACCCCGCCTCAGCTAATAGTGCTTTGGCTTGATCAGGGTCATAAGCAAAAGTAACAGGAGGTTCATATCCGACGGTGCCTGGAGGCGTCAGGAAGTAGGCAGGAGCCATAATGTTCTCTAATACTGTTTCATTTAACAGCTCACGATCTACTGACATTGATAAAGCCCTGCGTACTCTTACATCATCAAGCGGCGGCTTGGTAGTGTTGATCATATAAAAATAGCTACTCAAATATGGAGCAATAACAATCGTATCTGGGTCTTCTTCTAAATAAACCGGGACTTTATCAAGCGGCACATCTTCAGTCCTATGAATCAAGCCATCCCTGAACATACGCTCTTCAGTTGTCAGATTTTCAGTGGGATAAAAAACGATAGCATTAAGTTTAACTGCGTCTGCATCCCAGTAATCTGCTCTTTTTTCAACTCTTATATTGGAACTAATCACCCATTCAGTTAATTCAAACGGCCCATTAGAGACTATATTCCCTTCCCTAGGCCAACGAGAAAGCCTATCAGTATATGAACCGAATGACTCTACAGTGGCTCTATGAATAGGGTAAGTGCTGTAATGATCCAGTAATTGCAAGAAATAAGGGGTTGGCGCTCTTAATTGGACTTCTAAAGTATAATCGTCAATTACTTTTACACCCACTTCATTAAAATCTTCAATGTTACCTCGAGTAAAAGCTTCGGCATTGAGAATGGGGTAATACATATATGAATATTCTGAAGCCAACGCAGGAGTTAGGGCTCGTTCCCATGACCAGCGGAAGTCTTCAGCTGTCATGAGATCCCCATTGCTCCAGGTGGCATTTTGTCTTAAATGAAAGGTGTAAGTCATGCCATCAGCACTGATATCCCAACTTTCAGCTACACCTGGTTCAGATTCGAGCGTGTAAGGGTTTTTTGTGGTTAAACCCTCAAAAAGGGCAGTAATAACGTGATGTTCCGGAACGCCAGTGGCTATATGTGGGTCAATGGTCTGAGGTTCAGTGCCATTACCGAAATGCAACACTCCATCGATAGTTCCTTGATCAACTCGGCTTAAACTTGAACCTCCACCGCAAGCTGCAAGCAAAAGAGTAACAATCAAAATGAAGAAATTATAACGAGTTGTTTTCATACCCTAGTTCCGCTCCTAAGCACTATACTTTACACACGACAAACTCTGAATATGTCAGGGATCCAGCTTAGATTCAAATTAATTATGAATATGGAGCGTGTTCAAAATATTAGAGCTTAACGCTCAATATCAGCTTTAATCTGAACGCCACTCATATAGGCGCTAAAGTCAGATGTCGCTCCCAGCTGGATGAGATAGTTTTGCAATGCTAGTTGATTTTCTTCTGTCATTTCTTCCAAAGAACCTGGAATCAACTCTTGTAGTTCCACAATAACATAGTCCCCAGAGGATAACTGCTGCCCCTGTATTATTGGATCTGCTTCAGGTTTAGGGAGGGAAAAAATAATCTGCATAATTTCAGGGTCTAAACCGGAACTAGTGCGGCTTAGATTTTGACCGCCGTCCCATTCTAGGCCCTGTACAGCCAATAAATTATCTATATTCTGGTCGTTATTTAAATTGTTAAGAAAAGTTTCTCCAAGTGAAGCAGCCTGCTCTTCACCTTTCTGCATTCTAATTGTACTTTCTATTTCACCACTGACTTCTGCTAAAGTTTTTAATTCTGGCTCTCTGTATTCAAGCAATCTAATGACAACACTACGTGACTCATCAAGAGCAATTAATTCGCTGTTGAGGCCTTCTCTGACATCAGAGCCAAATGCGGCATTAATAACCTCAGTTTCAGCTGCCACACCTACTCCCCCAGCACTATCAAACAATTCCGTTGTTTGAATATCTAGGTTTAATATATCAGCGGGTTCTTGCAGGTCTATTGACTCAAAACTTAAATTATTGAGCTCTTCGGCGCGTGCAATATAGAGCTCGTCAACAGCCTGATCTTGTTGATCTCTAACTATTCTCTCTCTGCTTTCTTCAAAACTTGGCGCCTCATCTTCTGTAAGCTCCGTAAGCTTAATTAAATGCACCCCAAATTGAGTTCTAACGGGCCCTGATACTTCATTAAGAGCAAGCAGGCTAAGAGCAGTTTCAAACTCTTCTGCAAAGGTTTCACCAGTGGTATAACCGACATCACCGCCAAATTGAGCCGAACCACTATCGTCTGAAAATTCTGCTGCAAGATCTTCAAAGTCCTCACCTGCATCTATCCTGATTTTTATCGATTCTGCTTGGATGGATGCTTCATCAACTTCATCTCCAGAGGCTTGTAACAGAATATGTGAGGCACGCCTTTCAGTTTGAGCCTGTAATGAGCTTAGTTCAATTTCGTATTGAGCTTGAATTTGCTCGTCAGTCACCTCAACTTCAGCTAGCAAATCATTTTTATTCAACTCCAAATACTCAAGTGAAACCCGTTCACCTTGCATAAATAGCGCGGAATTTGCATCATAATACTGTGAAATTTCATCATCAGTGACATTTTGTGTCTGCGCTAAATTAGCGGCGCGAATAGCTACATATCGAAAATTTCGTTTTTCTTCATTAATTCTCGCTATGTTTTCTAATTCATGGCGTGTGGCAAAACTTGAAGTGGAATAGGCAGTTAACATTTGATTTAGCAATCCTTGCTGCTGCAGTGAAGCTCTATATGAAGCTGGTGTCATACCAAAACTTGCCAATAAGGCTTGAGCTCTTACGTTACTAAAGACTCCATCGACCTGAAAGTCTGTAGTGAGCGCTATATCTCTATCAAGCGTATCAGATGATATAAGCATGCCATTTTCTAATGCAGTTTGGATTAGGAGCTCTCGTTCCACAAGGTTATTAATTGCCTGATCTCTAAATTGTGTAGTATCAATACTCGATAGGTCAATTTGAGCGCCTAAAGAAGATAGTAGCTCTTGGGTAATTCGTTGAGCTTCACTTTCAATCGCAATTTCATCAATACTCACGCCATTAACAGATACAGTTGATCCAGTGTTAACGTAAGTTACAAGACTATCCAAGCCAAAGATTGCAAAAATAAAAACAATAAATCCAACAAATATTTTTGCTAGAAATCCTTGAGAGTTATTTCTTATAGTTTGTAGCATGAGTAATCTTATCTCTTAAACAATTTGATCCAGAATATCATCAATAAGTTATTCAATATGATATTTAAAACGTAAAGAGGCGCATCAAAGATGCGCCCCTTATTTTTACATTTTAATACTATAAAATAGTTAAGCTTCTATAAAACTATCTTATCTATTATTTACACTATCTTTTAATGCTTTACCAGCTTTAAAAGAAGGGACTTTAGCAGCAGCGATTTGAATCGGGGCTCCAGTCTGAGGGTTACGGCCAGTCCGAGCGGCACGATCTTTCACATTAAAAGAACCGAAACCTACTAAGGCAACGGAATCCCCAGATTTTAAAGCTCCTGTAATGGACTCTGTCATTGCATCAATTGCTCGCGCTGCGGCGGCTTTTGGCAAATCGGCACTTTCGGCTACTGCATCTATTAGTTCTGATTTATTCACATTATCACCCTTCTCTTAGTTTTAAATTAAAGTTAATAGGAATTCTTTCTCTACAA
>Ga0055584_100001057_pt1 | contig 26795 bp, 24 predicted proteins | sample OSDHelmetaG_FD_58716 | JGI IMG/M metagenome (GOLD analysis project Ga0055584, IMG submission 58716) | Pelagic marine sediment microbial communities from the LTER site Helgoland, North Sea, for post-phytoplankton bloom and carbon turnover... | ecosystem: Environmental > Aquatic > Marine >...
AAGTCTTTATGACTCGGGACGAGAAATGCACTGGATCGTCTTACGCGAAAACCTGCGGCGTTATGTCGCCGGTGAGAAGATGCTTTCCGTCGTGGATATCGACAAAGGGTATTGAGTTTAATACCCCTTAAATAACTCGGCTCTATTCCTGATTGCGCTTTCGTAGTGGCATTTCAAAGCCTCTCCGGTCATCGTTGTATGGCCTCTCAACAATCACACCGGTATGGTGGGCGGATCACGCGCTCGATCCTTCCGGAGTCTCAAAATGAAAATGCCGTTCCTGGGTATCACGACCCTGCGCACCTCCCCCCTGGCCGCAGCCCTAAGCCTGCTGAGCGCTATCGCCGTGTTCAGCGCAGAACCGAACATGGCACAGGCCGACACAACAGCAGAAAAAATGATTGCCAGGCTTGGCCTAAAAGAAAGCGCGATGGCAGCACGAGACATGCCCGGCTGGACGCCACCAGAAGCAGTGATCGTAATGGCCAGCGATGCAGACCGCCTGGCTTGGTACCAAGAAGTCGTTCCAGATACCGTCACCCTATACCCAGCGCGTAACATGCGAGAGGCAACGAAGGTCGCGGCAGAACATCCAGAGACCATTACCGCAGCCCTTGGCTTTTGCAGCACTGGCCTATTGCAAGCAGGGCCAAACATTCACTGGATGCAATTGCTATTCGCGGGCGTCGCGTCCTGCGTGACGATTCCCAAAGTCATGCAGGGTGATTACGTTGTCACCAACACTCAACGCATCTCAGGTCCGCAAATTGCTGAGCACGTCATGGCGATGGTGTTGTATTTCTCTCGTGGACTCGACCATTACGCTGCCGCCCAAGCTGAACAAAAATGGGATCGCATGGCAGTGCCACCGAATCAATTGTGGACGCTAGATACAAAGACCATGCTTATCGCGGGCTTGGGCGGAATCGGCACCCAAACCGCACGCCTTGCCAGTGGGCTTGGCATGAAAGTGATCGCCACGCGCAACTCCAGCCGCGAAGGCCCTGACTACGTTGACTATGTCGGATTATCAGATGAGCTACCCGCGTTGGCCGCCCAAGCCGATGTTATCGTCAACGCATTGCCGCTTACAGATGCGACGACTGATTTATTTGATGCAGACTTTTTTGCACGCATGAAATCGACGGCTCTGTTTATTAATGTGGGTCGAGGTGGTAGCGCCGTGACGGAGGATTTGATTGCCGCGCTGGAAAATGGAGCCATCGCTGGAGCAGGTCTGGACGTGCAAGACCCAGAACCCATGCCCCGTGACCACCCGCTATGGGATGCACCCAACCTGCTCATCACCCCCCATATTTCCAGCTTCAACGGGGCGGGGCAGGAAGCGCGCTTCATGTTGTTCCGAGAGAATCTGAGGCGCTACGTCGCCGGGGACAAAATGCTGTCGGTCGTGAATATTCAGGAGGGCTATTAAGAAACGCTCGCCTGCTCGCCGTATCTGCGGATCATATCCATATAATACTCGATGTTTTTATCGAAGCCGGGCACCGGGCCAATGCGATTAACGTACTGCGCCATGGTCGACGTAATTAGAAAATGCCGCAGCAATCGAAAGAGTGGTTGCGCCGCTTTCTCATCAGGCGACAACGGCCTGACCGACTCATAGCCGGCCACGAAGGCCTGATTGACCGTTTCGGGCCGCCCTTCAAAATCGTTGCGCCAATAAAAGGCGGCGATGTCTTTGGCCAGAGGGTCGATCCCGCAATCAGAGAAATCAAAGACCGCCAATGCGCCAGACTCCAACTGCATCGCATTCGCGCATTGCAAATCACCATGACACGCACCAGACGGAACCGTCGCGGGATCAAGGGCCGCCATACGCTCTAATACCGTCGCCCCCGCGCGCTCTAAATAGGCGTGGTCATCAGGGCGGTCCCGCACCATATCTAGCAAGTACGGTAAGCGTTCAGCCATCTTGGGCTCAGATCTCACGATCTTCTTATGCGGGGTTTTGAAATCCTTAGAGGCGTGATGGATGTCAGCAAGGAACGCGCCAAGCCGATGGGCATCTTCCTCATTAACAAAAATGTCGTAGGGCTGGCCTTCAAGCCAACGCATCATGACAACCTGGCGTTTTCCTTCAGGCGCATCGACAGAGAAAAACAAAGACCCATCGGCCAAGGGAATCGCGTTGGGGACTTCAATCCCATTCTCTGAGAGATGATTCACATAGGCCTGTTCGTAAGCGAATTCGTCGTCGTTGCTCTTTCCCGTCCGCGCGACTTTTAACGCATGAGGGCCGTTCGCGTGCTCAATGCGATAGATATCGTTCATGCCTCGGCTGAGCAGCCGACACCGGACTGCCCCCTTGAAGCCATATTGCTTTGCTAACTCTGACGCCAGCGCATCAGAATCCAAAACCGACTGGCTGACGGGAAAGGTCATGTCGCGCCCTTAGGCCAAGCCAGCATCTGACAAATGCTTTCGCGCCAAAGCGGTGAAGGGTCCGAAATCTCCGTCAAATCCTGGCACCGGCCCAACGCGGTTGATCAAAATGGCAAAGGTGGATGACATCACCAAATCTCGGGTCACCCGAAACAGCCCAAGATTGTTCAGTTCTCCGTCCATCAGCGGACGCTCTTCTTTGTAGCCATCAATAAATGCGGTGTTGATGGATTCATCTTTAATTTCCATGTCGCTGCGCCACACGAAGGTAAATACATCTTCAATCAGCAACCCCACGCCGCAGGAATCGAAATCTAGAGCCGCGAGCGAACCGTCGACTGTACGCATCACGTTGGCGAACTGAAAATCACCGTGTACCGGACCACGAGGTAAGTTTAGTGGGCCTAGCTTCTCATAAGCCGCTTTGACCGCCTCGGTCGCCATCACATAGAAATCATGATCTTCGGGGTCAGACTCAAGCATGCCCAGCAAATGGGGTATGCGCTCATCAAGCATGTTGGTCGCGGTAATGACACGCGCAGACTCCGACGAAAAGTCAGCACCGGCATTGTGTATCGTAGCGAGGGATCCGCCAACCTCTGCAGCATCGTCAGCAGACATTGCCTCCGTGAACGTTTTACCGTCGAGCCAATGCATAAGGGTCAGAGTCCGAATTCCTTCCGGGGCCTCGACCTCAAAGAATAGACTACCGTCATTGGCTCGGACCGGAGCAGGCACCTGACAACCTTTGGTGTGGAGGTGATGCACGTAGGCTGCTTCGTAGGTGTACGCTTCACGCGTTCGGAAGTCTGCCTTAGCGACACGCAGGGCGTAGCGATCACTGCCAGCCTGAACCTCGTAAAAATCATTGTTAGCGCGGTTAATCAGCTGGCAATGCACAGGCTGCGCCAAGTCATATCGTGCGACAAGCTCGCGCTCCAAAGCTCTCGGGTCGAGTGTTGAATGAATAACTGGAAAAACCATACGCGCCTTATACTCCAAGTGTGCAGCAGAGCGGTCAGCACATACGGTGTCAAGGCAGAGTCCTTGAACTTCGTGCCCGTGAGCCGCACAGTCGCGCGAGGGAGAGACAGATGAGCACACACGACACAGGTTTGATTGGTGGTATCTACGACATCGGGGTCGGAGTCACAGACATGGAGGCTGCTAAAATCTTTTGGCAGTCCTGCGGCTATCGGCCCGGGCCAACCGGCACACTGAACGCCAATGAAGCCAATGCTCTCTATGGTGTCGACTCTGCCGTGACCTGCGTCCGCATGCTGCATCAAGACGCTACCGCTGGCTTAATCCGCCTCATGCAATGGGACACCCCAACGGGGCCAGGCTTACAGATGGCGCCTCTACGCACTCATGGCTGCCGATGGTCTGTCCATCGCACTGACAACATTGCCAATGCCTATGCGCATGGTGAGATTTTGCGCATGCAGGGCAAACCAATTCACCTGGTCGGACCCCATTACAATTTTAATCTGGCGAAACCAGCGACCGAGAAAAAGCCCTTCGAAGAAAACGTACCTGTCTCTGGCGACGTTTTGATGTTTCAGCCAGAAGCACAGTTTGTCGCCATGACGCGGATGAATTTTTCTGTTCCGAAATACGGGACGATTAATGAAGCGGCACCCTTGCGCGTGACCGAAGGCTGCCACATGGCTATCGTCATCCAGGGGGATGACCTTTCTGTCTTTGACTTCTACGAAGAGGTCATCGGCTTTAAGCGCTACCACCAAGCTGACATCACCTATCAACCCGGCCGCATGGCCAGCGACATGTTTGAACTGACACCGGGCGAGAGTTTTTCGGAAGTTGATTTCGATGACCCGAAAGCGGGAGACGACTACACGGAACACCTGCCGGGTCGATTGCGCTGCTTTCTTATGCGATCACCCGAGACTCCAGACGACCGACTGGCGCGATCTCAGCCGGGCAACCTTGGCTACTCACTCTACTCCGTCAGGGTGAAAGATATTGCGGCCATGCATACCCGTGTCAGCGCATCACACGCGAGCCAGGTGAGTGAAATTCTCAAGAATGAATTCGGCACGCCAACGTTTTCGTTTGTGGCACCGGACGGATTCACCTGGACGGTGATGGCACATAGCGCCTAAGCCTTAAGGCCATCCATCATCGTATCCAGGTGGGTTTGCAAAGCGGCGTTAAAATCAAAGTCACCCACTTTGCTAAACAAATGCGTCCAGATGACAGAGGCGATGACCGGACTCATGAGCATCATGGGAAAGTCTGACAAGCCAGTATCGCGAAACTCGCCACTTGCGACACCGCGCTTAATCACTGCGCGCAGACCTTCAATGCCCGGCCCAATCATTTCCGAATGATAGAAGCTGACGAGTTCTGGAAAACGTTGCCCTTCTGAAATGAGCAAAATCAGAATGGTCCGGTAACCAGGCTTGGACAGAGTGGCGCTCACGCGGCGGAAAATTTCGCGCAAGAGGTCCGACGTGGAGCCCTCAAAGGTCGCCGCCATCTGCATGGTTTGCTGAATATGGGCTCCAACGGTTTCACGGACACAGGCTTTGAACAGTTCTTCTTTATTGTCGAAGTACAGATAAATGGTGCCTTTGCTAATGCCAACGCGTTCAGCCACATCTTCCAACCGAGTGCCTGCAAAACCATCCCGGGCAAAAATCGCGAGCGCCGACTCCACGATTTCCTTCGGGCGCGCCTCTTTTTGAGCGGCGCGTATCCCTTTCTTTTGAGCGGCTGGTACCGACATAAACCCAGATTTCCCATTGCCTTTTGAGCGACAAGGCCTATTTTACTGACTAACTAGTCAGTCAGCAAGTGCTGATGGAACGAAAGGGACAACGATGGACGACAGTGTTGCGCCAACCTCGGCGCCCGACACAAAGGATCTGAGCCTGAGCCCAGAACCCAGCAGTAAATGGGGCTTGGTGGCAGCCGGCATTCTGGCCGCAGGCATTTTAGGATTTATTCTGTTGCAGGTGTTGGCAAGCGAGCCGGTTCAGGTGGCCCGCGACAGCCGGGCCCCGCTGGTTGAAGTTATCTCTCTCGACCTTCAAACCGGCCCCCTGCCAGTGCGCGGAAATGGCCCGGTGCGACCACGCGCTCAAGTCACCGTCATTGCTCAGGTCTCCGGCGAGATTTCCGAAACGGGTCCCGCCCTCGTGACCGGCGGACGATTCAAAGCCGGCGACTCGCTTTTGCAAATTGACCCCCGCACCTATCGCGCCGCCCTCGACCAAGCCCAAGCCGACCGCGCCGCACGCCAAGCCGATCTCGCCTTCGCGGAAAGACAATTAGAACGCGACCAAAAATTGACCAAGAGTGGCGCCGCCAGCGAGCGACGGCGCGACGAAACGCTCAATCAAAGAGATCGCGCCCGGGCGCAGATCGCAGGCTTAGATGCCCTGATCGCCATGCGCGCCATTGACCTAGAGCGGACCAATATTGTTGCGCCGTTTGATGGCCAAGTGTTTTCGGAAAGTGTCGACGTTGGGTCCATCGTCCAATCAGGTGCAGAAATCGCCCGCATCTTCGCCACGGATATTTTTGAAATTGTTGTGCCGTTCACAGATGCTGAAGCGTCGCTCATTCCAGGGTTATGGGATGACACACTCACAACACGGCCGCGCGCCACAGCGACCCTGCCCTATCGTGGCAACCTCTACGCATGGGACGGCTATGTGGACCGTGTGGAAGCTGGGATCGATCCTGACACCCGCACCATCGACGTGGTCGTGCGCATTCCTAACCCAACACGGCGCGGCCAACAGGTTGGCGATGAAAAAACCGACAGCGTTATTGATCCGCCCCCCTTCTTAAGCGGAACCTACGCCGGAATCGAGATTGAAGGTCTCAACTTAACCTACGCCCTGGTTCCACGGACTGCGCTTCGCAATGACGACACACTGTGGCTGGTGAAAGACGACAACACCCTCGACGTCGTCGCCGTTGACGTTATTCAAGATCAAGACACGTTCATCGCTGTGCGTAGCTCATCCCTCAAAGAAGGCGGACGCGTCGTCGTCAGCGACCTCGCATACGCAACAGCAGGGCTTGAAGTGCAAGTTCTTGTCGATGACTCCGAACAGTGAGCCCTGACACATGAGAACCTTAATCGAATGGATGACACGCCACGGGGTCGCAGCCAATTTGCTGATGATCTTCATGGTCGCGACCGGCATTCTTAATGCCTTCACCATTCCTGTGGAGGTCTTTCCCGAACTCAAGCTGGATACCATTGCGATCGAGGTCGAGTACCTGGGGGCGTCGCCTGCGGAGATTGAAGAATCCATCCTGCAGCGGATCGAAGAGCGTGTTGACGGCATCGATGGTTTACAGGACATCACGTCAACGGCCATTGAAAACCGCGGCACGGTTTCCGTTGAACTGGCCATTGGTGAAGACAGCGCCAGCAAGCTGGACGAAATCAAAGCTGAGATTGATCGCATTACAACGTTTCCGGCCGGGGCAGAAAAACCAGAAGTCCGGGAGTCCACGAACCGCCAGCGGGTGATCGAAATTGCTATCGTCGGCGACATTGACGAGCGGGCGCTGAAGGAATTGGCCAACAAGGTCAAAGACGACCTAACACTGAGTGACGATATTTCGATCATCGAAGTGGCGTCGGTACGCGACTACGAAGTATCCATTGAAGTCGATAACGCCACACTACGAGCCTACGATCTCTCGCTCCCTGAACTTGCCAACACGGTCCGCCAGGAAAGCCTAGACCTTCCCGGTGGCGAAATTGAATCCGTCAACGAAGACGTGGTGCTCCGGACGCTAGGCCGCAACTACGACAGAAAAGACTTTGGTGAAATTGTTGTTTTAACGGGACGCAACGGCGCGCAAGTCAAACTTCGGGACATCGCGAAAGTGGAGGACGGGTTTCGCGACCAAGACCTCATAAGCTTGTTCGACGGTCGCCCGGCTGCTTTTGTAAAGGTCTTCCGCACCGGCGATGAGCAAGTGTTGACGGTCGTGGACGTGGTTAACACGTACTTAGAAGAAGAATTGACGCCGATGTTGCCGCCGGAAACGGAAGTCATCATCTGGCGCAACGATGCCGAAGAGCTTGATAGTCGCTTAAGTCTACTTTTGAAGAATGGCGCTTTGGGACTCATTCTCGTCGTCGTCACATTGGCGCTCTTCCTTGATATCCGCCTTGCCTTATGGACTTCGCTGGGCATCCTCGTTGCGTTTATCGCAGCCATTGGCGTGATCAACGGGATCGACAATACGATTAACCAAATCGCTCTGTTTGGCTTTATCCTCGCCATCGGCATTGTCGTCGACGATGCCATTGTCATTGGCGAGAATATTTACACGGAGAATGCAAAAGGGGGTGATCCGTTAGAAGCGGCGATCCGCGGCGCACAACGGGTATCTGTCCCCGTACTCTTTGCCGTCGCAACCACAATTGCAGCGTTCTCTCCACTGTTATTAGTGCCCGGCGTCAGCGGCAAATTTCTCGGTCAGATGCCGACCGTCGTAATCATCCTTCTGCTGTTGTCCTTGGCCGAAGCCATGCTGATTTTGCCGTACCACTTGTCTCACCAGAAGTTTAGTGAGCCGACCAAACCAGGGTCACTGCTCAACCGCATTCAAGCCATACAAGCCGTGTTCTCAAGTCGCTTAGCCTTGTTCGTGAACGGCCCACTGGATCGGGCGCTGCGCTTTGTCACCGGGCACCCGTGGGTGGTCGTCGCTTCAGCCGTTGCCATGATCATGCTGTCCTTTGGTTTTGTCGCGGGCGGTTATGTCAAAGTCCAATTCTTCCCTGTCGTTGAGGGCCGCTACGTCACTGCGAGCATGGAACTTAAGCCCGGCACACCGTTGGCTCAAACCGAGGAGATGGCCGAGCACATTTTACGCATCGGGCGGGAAGTCGAAGCAGAATTGCAAACCCGTCTTCCCGACGACAGTGAGCCACTCGTATCTGCCGCCTACGTGCTTGTTGGAAGCCAAGATTTTGCCGCGCCCCCGTTCGGCGGCGTGAGCATTCTTCCCGACGCGAACAAAGCTTCGGTCGTCTTGGAATTGCTGGACCCGGAGCTCCGTGATTTCCCAGCGCAAGACTTTCAAGACCTTTGGCGCGAAGCGGTTGGCGAACCACCAGGCATGAGCCGACTGTTCTTTTCCTCGCAATTGTTCAATCTCGGCGAGCCGGTCCAAGTTGAGATTTCAGCGGACTCGCCCGACACCCTCAGCCGTGCGGTAGACTCGGTGCAGACTGATCTTCAGAAAATTGCCGGTGTCTTTGATGTGCGCAACGACATGGATGAGGGCAAGCGAGAAATCGAAGTGCGCCTCAAGCCGCAAGCCCGCGTGTACGGGCTAACATTAGAAAGCCTCGCGCAACAAGTAAGAGCGGCGTTCTTCGGAGCTGAGTCTCTGCGGGTGCAACGCGGTCGCGAAGAAGTCCGCGTCTATGTTCGCCTACCCAAAGATCAACGGAACTCAATCGCCGATTTGAAAGAGTATCGGGTTCAGATACCCGGCAGCGGATTTGTGCCCTTAGGGGCCGTCGCCGACCTCAGTGAAGGACTGAGTCCATCGATGATCAAGCGCCGTAACGGCCGCCGCATCGTTGCCATTACCGCGAACGTCGACAATGCCTCCATCACGGGTCAGGAAGTCACGGCTGAGTTAGAAGCGAACATCTTGCCTCAACTGGCGCAACAACTGCCGGGCCTAAAGTATGACTTCGGTGGCGAACAGCGCGAGCAACGCCGCACACTGCCCGTTCTTGCGAGCAATTTTGTGATGTCGCTCTTCGCAATTTATGCGCTTCTGGCGATCGCCTTTCGGTCTTATGTCCAGCCCATCATTATTATGGCGGCCATTCCCTTTGGCGCGATTGGCGCCATCCTTGGCCACCTCATTTTAGGCATCAATCTGACATTACCCGGCATCTTTGGAATCGTTGGTTTGGCCGGCGTGATCGTGAACGGGGCGTTGGTAATGATGGACTTCATCAACGAAGAACGGACGAACGGAAAAGCCCCTCGCGTAGCCATCATTGATGGTGCCAAGTCGCGCTTCCGGCCAATCATGTTGACCGCCCTCACCACATTCTTGGGTGTGTTTCCTTTGATCATTGAACGCAGCATCCAAGCCCAGTTCCTCGTGCCCGTCGCATGCAGTATCGGATTTGGTGTGTTGTTCGGAACGGCGGTGCAATTGCTGCTCGTCCCGGCATTGGCGATGATTCAAGCCGATGGACTGAAGGCCAGCCTCGGATTCGGTCGTCCCGCACCCCAACCTGCCGAGTAGTCACCTATTGCGAACGACAAATGTTCACGATATGTTCCGTGGCATTGAAAGCCAAAAGATTGGACATGGAATGATCAACGGAAGCTGCCTCTGTGGAAAAGTGAAATTCCAAATTTCGGGCGAACCATATTCATTAAGCTATTGCCATTGTTCACGATGCCGCAAAGCGGCGGGCGTATTTTCCGCAGTTCTGATCGGGAAAGCCGAGGACCTTTTGGTGACCGAAGGACAAGGTGAGATCGCTAAATTCAAAGCCGGGTCAGACGCAAAGTTTGAGCGCTGCTTTTGCAAGGCATGCGGCACGTCGCTGGGTGATATGGCAACCGGCAATGAGTATGTCATCGCAGCCTCCGCCTTAGACGACGATCCAAAAATACGGCCGACGCTCCATATCCATACGGCATCAAAACCGGATTGGTATGAGATCGATGATGACCTGAAGAAATTCGAAGGCGATTACATCCGCGAACAATAAGTGCCTCGTTTGACCACTTAACGTTGCCATAATTCTGAGCGCTTTTACGCGCATTGTGCCTGTCGTTCCCAACGGGCTCAGCGCCCGCTATGCTGTGCCCATAACAAACTCGCACAGGATCCTTATGCACACTCTTCATCGTTTCACTGCACTGTTGGGCTTAATCCTTCTCGCGCTTTCCCCTTTAGACGCTCTTGCCGTTACGGTTACCGTCGGCGGAACCGGCGTGAAGGACACGGCAGGCGACAAAAAATGGCTGACCTACCAGGCCAACGTTGAAGCAGCCGGAGACCCAGACTTAGAAATGCGCATGCTGATCTATGGCGAACTGGGCTCTGAAGACATTCTTGTGAATGGCATTCGCCGAGGCCGCATCCAGGTCGCCAATTGGTCTGGCTTGGCAACCACGACCGTCGTGCCCGAAATGGCGATGCTGTACACGCCGTTTCTGTTCGACAACTACGCCGAAGCCGACTTCATCATGGATAACTATCTGTTTGCCGCATACTCAAAGCTGCTGGCCGAGCAGGACGTCCACCTCATTCAATGGGACGAAATTGGCTTCAACCAAATTTATGGCAAAACCCCCATCCTAGCGCCAACAGCAGCGCAAGGCATGCGCTTTAGGACGTCATCCAGTGAGTCCGCACGACTATTTGCGGAAGCCATTGGCGCGGATGCCATACCCCTCGGCTTTATGGACATCGTGACCGGGCTTCAAACAGGACTAGTCGATTCCGGAGAAAGCGCCATCATCATGTATGTCCCAACGGGCATATCCGGTGAGGCAAAACACATAACACTGACCGACCATTCCTTCGCCACATCGATCATCGTTATGAAAAAAAGCTGGATCGATAGACGGCCAGAAGAGCAAAAACGCATTCTGTTGGAATCGTTTGTTGATGTGAATGACGGTCGGCAGTGGACTCGTGACGAATGGAAGACCTTTCTTGATGAGCAGGAAAAATGGGGATTCACCACGCACCGCATTGCTGAAGAGCAGCGCAAGAGGTGGAAGGACGCCGTTGCACCCGTGTCTCGCCGCCTCATCGATTCGGTCGGCGGTGACGCACAGATGATCTGGGACTTGGTGCAAGAGGGCAAAGCAGCGTTCGCAGCGCAGCAACCGGAAGACGCCGAGTAACACGACGCATAGAATCGGGGAGGCGCAAAGCATGACGCAACGTTGGGCACACACACTGGCGATCGTGGGCTTCACTGTCGGAGCGATACTTGCTTCACCCGCACAAGCCGTTGAATCGGTTGTTAAGCGCACAACACTTTTGGTGTCCGATATTGAACGGTCCATCGCTTTTTATAAGGGCATTGGCTTTTCACCCTGGCTCGACCGCGCCGGCCCACGTGACCCCAACGGCTCCGTCGGCATGCCCCTTAACAAGAAATCTACGACGTCACGTATTGTGATTCTCTCAGGACAACACCCGGACTGGGCGATGATCGGACTCCTAGAATTCGACAACCCAGCACTACCTTGGACCCGCGATCCAGACGACAAAACAATCGGTACATCGGATGCGGTCTTGGTGATTGTCACGGATGACATTCAGACCGCTTATGAGAACGCCAAGGCGCAAGGTGCCAATATTCTCGACGGACCGCGCGCGTACACATCAAATTCTGTAAACGGCAAAAAATTCGGATGGATCATGTTTCTACAAGACCCGGATGGCTGGGTCATTGAAATGACGCAAGTCGACCGCATCGAGCCTTACGACGAGTAGTGTGCCTGCGCAGCTGCCAGTAAAAAAGCGCAGCCCATTCAAATTCAAATGAGACCAAGCGCCGTCGCTCGGTCGCACAGAGAGTCAGCAAACCAGTTCAGGCTTCGGAATCGCAAGGGAAAATGACCGATCTGATTGACGTTCTTCGCGAATCCAGAGATCAGGCGGAACTCCTTTGCCAACAGGAACAGTGGCAGTAAATCTAATTCGTCACGAGTGAGCGGCCGTTCTGACGCGTACCCATCTAAAAAATCTTGGGCGTATTTGTTGTCGAACTTGCCATAGGCATTCGCCCATACAAAACATGCGATGTCTTGGATGAAATAGTCTTCACCGCTGTTGTCAAAATCAAGCAGGGTAATATCGCCTGAGGAATCGACGTGGACATTATTGAAGTGGAAGTCACCATGCCCCGGACCAAACGGAAGGTCTCGGTCAGCTATCGCCTGCACAGCTTCGTACAAAGTGGCGGCAATGCGCTCGTAGAGGGCAACATCTTTGGGCCTGTCTGAGACTAATTTTTTCAGATGGGGCAGATTGTCAATGTAGTCAGATAAAAGGTTTGTTCGGCGTGTCCTTGTCGGTTTGTAGTGCGCGCCCTCTGCATGCATCCGAGCAAATTGAGCACCAATCTGGAACGCCGCTTCAACGCTTGGCTTATCACCGAACTTCCCGCCATTTGCCCAGGAAAACAAGGCAACGGCACGCGGACCTTCGGGCGCATTAACCGCAAAGTAAGGCTGGTCGGTTTTAGTCCTTATGACATTTGCAACGCGGATATTTGCTTTATCTAAGTGTTCCAGGAATCCGAGTTCGTACTCAACATCGTCAAATGAGCGCCACTCGGTTCGCCAGACACGACACGCAATCAATGTGTCCCCGTCACGAACTTTATAGACGTCGTTCATACCACGGTGGATCAATTCACAGTACGCATCGGCACCGAGGTCGTACCGCGCACGGATGTAAGCGCCGAGTTGCTCATGATCAACGATCGAGTGGGCTGCGCTAATCTGTGGGGTGGCATCCGGTCCGGACATCGTTCTTTCACTATCGCTAGAGTAATTTCAGGCTCGTTAACCCTGTAGAATGAAGGTCAAATTCTATTGAATGCGCGAGTGCTTTAATAGGGTCCAAGCGACCTTGTCAGCGAAGGGTTGACCACTTAACGAAAGGCGTGACGTCGTCGCGCCAAGGCCCGCCTACTTTTTGGCCTTGGCTTTAGCCTTAGGTTTCGCCTTAGGCTTCTTAGCTTTAAGGGCGACCTCGCATGCCTTACGAGTCCACTCCGTCAGATCATCTTGATCTTCTAAAACATCTTCGGGCACTTGCCAGTACGACATTTTGATCGGTTTGTTTTTGCCAGAGTAGGTAAACGGTTCAGAGCCCGCATCTTCGTAGTCAGCGATGTTGGCCGGGCCGACCTTGTAATACAAAACATCATCAGCAATCAGCGCGAACATCACGCCGCTCTTGTAGAGGCCAAAACCCCCAAACATGCCGCGCGATGTGATGCCATCCATGTGAGACAAAATATCAAGAACGTAATCACAATATCCGCGAGAGGCCATCAGCTGCGCTTTCTCAAAATCACAAAGGCCCGTTTATTGACGCGATCATCGCACAGGGCGCCCTGTCGTTCGACATCGAACCCCGCAGCAGCAACCTCCTTTACCTTTTCATGAAATTCGTCTTCAACAACAGTCGTCGACCGCTGCCCTTGGCTCTCAAACAAGATTGCACCGCCGGGTGTCGTAAGTTCGGCAAAACGCCGCCCTAATTCTGCCAGAGGCATAGCCATCCAACCATGCACCGCAGCAGCAATAACGACATTGAACGGATCCGCGCTCTGGTAGGCTGTTGCATCAGCACAGTGCAATGAGACGGTCTCAGCCTTCAGAAAGCGACTCACCAACGATCCAATATCGACCAGCGCTTGTTCATGCTCGACCCCAACCACGGTATGCGCGACAGGTGCGGCGGCGAGCGCCAGAAAACCAGTATTGCACCCGAGATCAAGAACACGTTGTCCGCCACATAGGGCTTCTAAGTCATATGCTATCGCGCGTACGTCGGTATCTCGACTTCCCACAATCATGGCGGCGTCACAGCTTTGATAGGGCAAGCCGAAGTCGCCAAAGCGCATATCCGACGCCTCTTGATAATCAGTCCAGCGCGATGAGACATCTTGATGCAACTGGGCCAATTGCTTGTGGGCAGGCGACCGCGAGAGCGTTTGATCAAGTGCGTCAGCATGGTGCCGCACCTGATGGGTAAACGGCCGACACGAAACCGCGCGCCAGCGGGCCAATACAGTCTCATCCCACTTCTCATCACGCTCCGCTTCGTGGGCTAAAACGGCATGATAAGCAGGCACCTTTGCTAAGGCAGTTTGATTTACACCTTTTATGGTTTGTCCGGCTTTGAACGTGTTCAGCGCCGTTACAACGTCACTTTGGGGTGCTTTGTCTTCTGTCGGAATTGCGTCTTCGCCCTTGAGTGTCGCCCGACCATAGGCATTAGCAAAACGACCGAGCCAAGGTGCGAACGGCTTCCACAATCCGATAGATTCAGTGCGCGCTGCCGACCGGCTTGCAAAGCTTGCCCAAGGCATGGGACGCAACGCGCCTTGTGCGCCGTTTTCCTGTGGACTGGATGGCGGGTTATCCAGCGCAAGAGCCGCCACGATTTGAGACAGCATTGGGTCTGGATCGGCGACAAGGCCTTCATACTGAACCGTCGCAATAACAGGCGCCCAAGGAGCGTAGTGCGCTTGCAGACGGCCGTAACATTTTATTCGGTTAGCAATGCCCGCCCAGGTATCGGCCCAATGCCCCCCTGTCACAAAATTCCGCGCGAAAATACTAACAGCGAGATCAAGAGGGTCACGCTGCATCTGAATAATCTTGGCGTCAGGGCAAAGCTGGAGAAGAAGGTCAAGGTAGAGCGCGTTTGTAGGGTGCGTATCGATGACATATCGCGCGTCACCGGCCAGCGAAGCGAGCGTATTGCGGTACTGGTCTGCAGCGGCCTGCAAGTGAGCAGCATCAGACGCAACATCCATCTCTGCAAGCTTAGGCAGCAATCCAACCTCATCGGCTACGGCAATATCTGGATGCGCCGACAACCAAGATTGCAGCAGCGATTTTCCCGAACGCGACGGACCCGTAATAACCAATGGTGTTGGTCGTCCTGACTCTTCTTGCTGCATGGCCGGAAGCGGGCTTTTGATAACGGACGCAACATGGCGTTCGAAAGCCGCAATAGACGTCGCATGCGATGGCGTTGCCTGCTTGGCGCGCACGCGGTTGCCTTCAGAGAAACAGGCGAGCGCGTTCTCGGGTTCATTCGTCGTCGAGAAGACGTTTGCGAGTGTAAACCAAGCCTTAGCTGTATCCGGTCCGTCAAGCACACCCTCGCCGAGCAAGGAGGTCAGGCGATCAAGCGTTGCATGCGGATCGGGCTTGTCCGCAAAGAGCGCTAAATTGTGGTGGGCGGTCATATGGTCGGGCGCAAAATCCAAAAGGTCGAGCAGGGCATCACGTGCCGCACGGGTCTCGCCGGCCTCCCACAAGGCTTGGGCCCGTCTGAGATGGATGTCCTGATCAGTGGGGTGGCCTGCGAGAGCGTTATCGCAGACGTCTCGCGCCTGTTCAAAAGCGCGACGCCCTACAAAAAGGTCGACCAAGGCAAGCGCCGCTGGTCGATACAGCGCGTCTTGCACCAAGGCCTGCGCATAGGCCGATTCTGCGCGGGCAGTTTGACCGACCAATGCCAAAACTTGACCGGCGGTATTGAGAGCCGCAGCATCCGCACCTGCAATTTGCGTAATCGCCATCGCTTGGGTGATCGCGTCATCCAACTGCTTGAGATCAACGAGAACCGCCGCAAGGACAGACCGCGTGCCGACATGATCCGGCCGCGTCTCAGCCGCTTTACGGAGCAACTGTTCAGCGTCGGCGGAGTCTCCAGATTGGTATTCAAGAACGCCTAAATTGTAGAGCGTAGGCGCGTGGTCCGGCCGTGCCGTAAGATCGTCGCGGAAGTGTTGCTTGGCCTCTTCGGCGCGCCCATCGCGAATAGCCGCGATCCCGGCTTCAAAAGAATTATCGCTTTGCGTTGACACAAGCGCCTCTGGTGCAGCCCGTCGCTTCAGCGTTTGCTGAAGTCGGGGGTTCGTTTTTCAGTAAATGCTTCAAACCCTTCGCGGAAGTCTTCACCAGAAAAAGCGTCGACGAAAAGGTCGCGTGTGTCGGAGGTATCATCACCCACACCATCAAGAATCATGTGGGCGATCTTTTTGGTCGATTCGGCTGAGAATTGCGACGCGGCGCAAATCTGATCCGCAAAGGTTTGCACTTCGGATTCCAGCTCACCCTCTTCGACGAGCCGATCAAGAAGCCCAAGCTTGTGTGCTTCATCTGCGCCGATGATGCGGCCCGTATAAAGAATATCCTTTGCCGTGGAGGCACCAACCGCATCAACCAAGCGCTTGGTATCCGCGAGACTATAAATCAGCCCGAGCTTGCCAGGCGTAATACCAATTTTCGCACTGCTATCGGCAAAACGAAGATCGCAACACAGGGCAATGCCGCACCCGCCACCCACGCAAGCCCCACGAATCATCGCAATCGTGGGCTTAGGGAAGCGGTGCAACGCCTTTTGAGACTCATACGTGACCTCTGCAATGGTCGTAGCCGTTTCTGGGCTTTCAAACACAGCCTTCATTTCGTCGATGTCAGCGCCAGCGGCAAAAGCCCGCCCTTCGCCGGCAACGATAAGAAGGCGCACATCTGGATCAGCTTCCGCCTCAGCCAACAGATCAATCATGCGCCGCCACATATCGAGATTCAGCGCATTGCGTTTTTCAGGCCGATTGAGACGCAGCACAGCATGCGGGCCAGACTTATCGAGGTAAATTGCATCGCCAGACATAACGTCTCTCTTCGCGGTCATTCTTGGTAGCCAAGTTCTACATCACGGCACAGAAAATCGCCATAAAGTGTAGGTGAGTCTACTTCTTCTTTTTGGCTGCCTTCGCCTCACGGGCTTCTATTTTCTTTTGTTTCTCGACCAGCTTGTCTTCTGGCGTTGCAGCTCGCCCCATATGAAAACGCTCTTCAAACAGAGGCTTCTTGCCGCCTTCGCGATACCAACTCATGACCATTGGAATTTTCGCCATGCGGAAAAGGCCAATTTGCGGACAGCGGCGATCGGTTTCACGGGCCAGCTCCTTAACCCGTTCAACTTTTTCTTTGCTATCAACGTAGAGATCAAAATTGAGCTGCTCGTACTGAGGCTGCAGATGCAGATCAAAAAAGAACCCCCTAATATCGATCAGGGATCGAACGTCTGTGCGGATGCCGGCGTATTTGAAACCTTGGTCTCGCGCGACCACCCGCACAGTTATGGACGTGCAGGCCGCTAAGGCTGAAAGTTGCGCGTGAACGGGGCTCCACCCACGTGACCGACCCTGCAAATCAGGCGGGTCCCCAATATCAAACCCTTCTGGCTCGTCGTACATGATCGATGTCTGACCATCGAAATACCCTTCAACCCGCATTTGCTCAAAGGACTGAGAACTAACATCGGAAATGCCAATGTAGTCAGGATATCGAACGTCGGTTTTCATGTCTGCGCTCCCTCATTTGTGACCCGTTACTCTAACGAACGGGCTTCCCAACACTGGGATAAGTATGGCACCTATCATCCATGAAGTCGGCCCCACAATTTCAAAGCGCAGCGATTGACCACCTCGGTGTGGTTGGGCGCGATATCACCATCATGATTGACGCATACGTGCGCCTCGGTTTCTCACCGACGGAGCCAGTGCCGCTGATGGGCATGGTCGATGGGCAACCGACGCCCCTAGGGCAAGACTCGGCGCACCTCATCTTTGCAGACAGTTATGTCGAGTTGTCAGGGGTCACGAGCACAGACCCGGCCCACCATCTCGCACCCTGGCTCAAACGGCGTAAAGGCCTTCACATTCTGGCGCTGGGAAGCGATGACGCCGTGGCGAGTCATTCCGCGCTGGAGTCCCATGGCCTAGACGTTCCCGCGGTGCAGGATGCAGGCCGCCATGTAACCTACGGCACGCATCATGGCGACGCGGCGTTTAAATGGTTTAAAGCACCGGATGCGCTGGGAAACGAAGGCTTCGTTTGTTTGGTTGAACAGATCACCCCAGAGCTCGTATTTCAGCCACCAGAGAACGGCCACCCAAATGGCGCCCTCGGAGTCACTGGTGTAACGATATTAAGTGACAGTCCGGCAGAGTCGTTAAAACGATTTGAGGCTTACCCAGGCGTCACGGGACGTACACCGCACAGCCTATCGTTCGGCCATCAGACGCTGAGCTTCTTAAATCCGAAGGAGTTAGCCGATCAATTTGGCATCTTCGACGACATGACAAGCCCAGCGTTCGCGGGCTTTACGATGCGCGTCGAGAATTTAGAGACGACACGTGCCGCTATCAAAGAGGCGGGCGTAACGGTGCACGACCACGAAAATGGCGACTTGTGGGTCAACCCCACGGATGCCTGTGGAACCTTGCTCATTTTCAGCGCGAAGTAATATCTCTTACGCGCCCGCGTACATGTAATCCCGAGTCAGCGGCAAAGCCTCAAGGTCGGGGCTCATCTGAATGTGAAAATTAACGTGGTAAGCGTGATGAAAACTAGACTCCGCGCTGGCTAAAAAGAACTCCCACATGCGGCAAAAGCGCGCGTCATATATTTTTTCCATTTCGTCGCGGTGTTCCATAAACCGACGTCGCCACTCCCGCAATGTGTAAGCGTAGTGGAGACGCAGAGTTTCAACATCGGTGATGTAGAATCCAGCCCTTTCAACATGCGGCACGATTTCCGACAAAGCCGGCGCGTATCCGCCGGGGAAGATATATTTCAAAGTCCAAGAATCAGAGGCACCAGGGCCATCGGCGCGACCAATAGTATGCAACACCGCAACCCCATCGTCGGCCAAGCGCTCACGCATGGTTTTAAAGAATGTGCCGTACATCGGCAGACCAACGTGTTCGAACATGCCGACCGAAACAATGCGGTCAAATGTGCCCTCAACCTCGCGATAATCCTGATACAGAAACTGCACCGACTCTGTAACGCCAGCCTCTTGAGCGCGGCGATTGGCGACTTTCAGCTGCTCTTCCGACAAGCTGATACCAGTGACATTGACGCCATACCGCTCATGCAGACCCAGCCCTAAGCCACCCCAACCGCAACCCACGTCAAGCACTGTCATGCCGGGCTAAAGGCGAAGCTTGGCCGCGACATGATCCACTTTTTGACGCTGCGCCTGCTCCAAAGTGTCGTTGGGGGATTTGTAGTACGCCATCGAGTACTGCATATCCTCATCGAGGAATCGCTCGTACAGGGTGGAGGACAAATCATAGTGGTGGGCGACATTATTCGCGGATCGAGACACAGGATTGTAAGTCCGCAGCAAACCACCAAAACGCTCAATCGATTTCAGCATGCGCGCAGCCCAATGGCCGTGCGTTGCACGTATATTAGACATCACCAAATCGAGCATGTCGAACAGGTCACCGTCTTCAATTGTGAGCGTGCCGTCCATATACCCTTCGCCGGCATAGAGTGCAGGATTAATGAAGAGCTTGGTCCCGAGTTGCGGGTCATGAAAAGTCACCGTGACCTTTGGGTCAGACCCAGTCCCAACATCATGACGGACACCCTTGTGATCAATAATGACTAAGGTTCCGCGCTTCATAAGCGGTTTTAGAAAACGAGCAAAAAGCACGACGGAGCTTCCATACATCTTGAGCCAACAAACTTTGGTAGAGTATCTCATAATATTTTGACATTGTCCGCTAACCGTCATTCACAGAGTCGTGGGCGAGGTATAGGGAGATAAGAAACTCTTGGAAGATTTAGACGCTGCAAATCACGACCGCGTTATCATTGTCGGTGCTGGACCTGTTGGACTCGTTGCGGCCCTCCGGCTGGTGCGGGCAGGCATCCCGGTTGTCGTGCTGGAAGCAGCGGGAGAACCTCACGCGGAACCACGGGCGTCGACCTTTCACCCCCCAACCGTTGATCTTTTGGATGAGTTGGGTCTAGGCGAGCGCCTGGTTGCATTGGGTCGACCAGCCCGGACATGGCAGTACGGCATGTTTGAAACAGGCGAGCGGGCCGTTTTTGACTTGGGCGTGTTGGCGAATGAGACGAACCACCCCTACCGGCTACAATGCGAACAGCTGCACTTAGTAAAAGAAGCCGCCAAGATGCTCGACGCCGAACTTCCCGGCGCCTTGCTCTTCAACGCGAAAGCCTTGCGCGTTCGTCAAGATGAAGACGGGGTGACCGTTGACGCAGAAATTGACGGCGAGAAGACCACTCTTCACGGCCGCTGGCTGATCGGCGCCGATGGCGCGAGCAGTGTTGTGCGCAAGGGCCTCGGCTTAGGATTCGAGGGAGAAACCTACCCGACCGTCTCCATTTCTATTGGCACGCCCTTTGCTTTTGAGGAACACATCGCTGATCTCTGTGGGGTCAACTATTTCTGGGCCAACGGATGGTCTTTCAGCATGTTTCACACCAAAGATATGTGGCGCGTCGGCTATTCTCCGTCGCCTGACATGGACGATGCGGCAGCTTTAGCAGATGACGAGATCCAGGGTCGGTTGGCCCGTATCGTGCCGAATGGCGGCCCATTCGAGATCATTACAGCGCGGCTGTATAGCGTTCACCGTCGACTGGTCGAAAAGATGCGAGTTGGTCGCATACTCCTGGCGGGCGATGCAGCCCACCTCAACAGCCCGTCCGGAGGCTTTGGTATGAACGGTGGCGTTCACGACGCCTTTAATCTGACAGACAAGTTGATCAAGGTCTGGGGGGGCGGTGAAGATGCCCTGCTCGACCTCTATGCCCGGCAGCGACATCACGCAGCCAGTGCCGACATCCAAAAGACGTCTGATGCCAACCACAAACGGCATCGCGAAAAAGACCACGGTCGGCGACTAGAAACGCTCAAAGGCATGCAAGCGACCATCAATGATAAAAAGGCCGTGCATAAATTTCTCAGGGAATCGTCTCTGATGGACTCGCTTGAGCGTGCGAACGCCCTAGCCTAAAGCCTTACGCAGAGGCTCTTTCAGCCCATTGGGTTTGCTCTGGCGGCACATAGGACTTGGCTGGGTCTAACGGTTGCGCCAAACGGAAGTAATTCTCATCGGTGAAGGGTAACGTTTCACCGCTGTCCGTATCCCACAAATTGCGCTTCATCGCTGGCAAATTGCCATAGTAAACGTGAAGAGCAACAGATCGCTCTACACCTGGATTTCCGACAGCGTGAATCGCATCCGCCGGCAAAAACACGATGTCTCCCGCCGTATAGGTTCGGGTGACAGTTGCGACCGGCTTGCCCTGTCGTAATTTAAAGTAGGCCGCCGACTCCGTCCCGCTGCATAGAGCTATCGTTGTCGCCATATTGTGATTGTGCGGGGGGTACCGAAGGTTGGGACTCAATTGAATTAGAAAAACGGTGATGTTGTCGTCTGCGTGAAGGCAAATCTCTTCATCACTGTAGTGCGGTAGCGCCGCTGCCATGGAGACAGGCGCGCTTAACTCATAGCGAAGGCGCGCCGTGACATAGTCAGCGCAATTGAGTTCACCACCCGCTTGTTCGCAGTCCCTAACAAATCTATTGAGATCGAAGACCAAAACCCTTACCCCCAGAAGGCCGTTTATATTGTTAAAAATCGTATTACCGTCACCTGCGCGATCAAGAACCGCCGTGTATATTTTTGTAAAGAAAGCCGCTTGCACCTGTCACGACGAGTCGCAGACCGCCTATCAGTTGTGACGACTCGGCGGCACAACGCGTTGTGTTTGAAACGGCTCAAAACCTCGGACCAGACCTGGGCCGAGTCGGCGCACCCGGGCGCTTTGCCAACGGGATTGCGCGGTAGTAGTGTAAAGGACTGTAAACCTCTGGAGGACAGCATGCTTCAGCAAGAGCGTCACGCCGTACTGCCGCAATCATCTTTAAGCGAGCAAGCCCGGCAAGATTTTTTGAACCAACTCGGCAAGCATGTTCTCAACGAAATAACGCCGGGTAATGCGGCGGCGTACCAACGTCGTGTTCTGCCGCGTATTCGTGCCGAAAAAGGCCGAGACCCAGAAACCCGTCACGAAATTCGCAAGGCAATGGTCGCCGACCCTTACTACCAGATGACCAGCTCATTCCAGCGCACTGTGCAAGAAATGATGTGGAATTCGGTCGACGATACGATTCAGCGCCAACTGCCTGACTTGATCGAAACAGCGAAGACCATTCGCGAGGGTGACACCATCGGGTCCCTCCATCTCGATCCCGACTTTGTTATCCCATCCTACGTTGCCGAGAATGATCATCACTGCATGCCGGGCGGATATTCTGGTGATCTGTGCAAGGACGACGTCACAGCGGGAGCGCTCTACGACAAAGGCGCGTTTATCTACACGCAGGGCCTATTTGGTCCCCGCATGGACGGCATAGGCAAAGCAACAGCAATGATGTTCGCCCGCTGCTTCCCCGACCTGAAGCCGCAAAAAATCCTAGAGATTGGATGCACCGCCGGTGGCTCAACGACCGGTTTGAAAATGGGCTTCCCTAATGCGGAGATGCACGCCATTGACGTCGGCGCTGCCGTTTTACGTTACGGTCACGCGCGAGCGGAGAGCCTTGGTGTCCCAATCCACTTTCATCAAATGAGTGGCGAAGACTTAAACTTTGAAGACAACAGTTTTGACTTCGTTAACTGCCCAGCCTCATTCCATGAGATGTCACGCAGCGCGGTTTACAACGTCTTTAAAGAAGTGCATCGCGTTCTTAAACCGGGCGGTGTGTTCCTCATGTCAGAACTTCCTCCATACGAGGGAGAAGACCCTTGGACACAATTCATTCGAGACTGGGATACCTACAATAACAATGAGCCCTTCTGGGGCACTGTTCACGAACTAGACTTCGCGGAAGTTGCCGACAAAGCCGGATTTAGCCCTGAGGATTACTGGTCTGGCACCGGACCCGGCATCGCCGAAGCCAATCAGTTGACTGGTGCAGTCGAAGTGCAAAATAAAAAATTCATGGGCTCAACCCGGGGCGGTGGAAAAGCATGGTACGTCCATGTGACCAAGCGCGCCTAATAGACGATTGATCAATGACTGATAAAATTGCGACACCGCGCCCCTCCAAGGGAAAGCGGCCACAGTATTTTGACGATCCTAATATGGATCAAATGCATTCCATGATTATTGCTCTGGCGACGGAGGTCTCTGTTCTAACGGACCGCTTCGATACCATTGAGCGCGTTCTCGATGAAAAAGGCACGGTGAGCCGCGCTGACATTGAAAACTGGGAGCCAGACGAACCGACATGGAACGAGCGGCGCGAGAATAGAGAGCAATTGATACGGCGTTTGTTCAGAGGCGTACGCGAAACCCGCACGGTCCTTGAGGGACACGACACACCCGAAGACAACGCATAAGGAACCGCACCACCATGGCCCGCCCACACATTGAGTTTATTCAGGCCCAGGCTGTCGGTTGGCGCACCTTAGACGACGACACGTCTCGCCCAGGAGCAGAAGCCAAACCTCTGAGCCACGACGCGAACTCTAAAGCCGTAACCACTATCCTGCGCTATCCCGCAGGCTGGTCTCTAGACCAAGAGCATTACCTAGACAGTGATGAAGAGTTTTACGTCCTGTCTGGAACATTGGTGATGAACGGTGAGTCTTACGGAGAAGGCGACTATGCCTACCTCCCGGCGGGATACCCACGACACTCCATAACTAGTGAATCCGGCGCAGACGTGATGACGTTCTTTGAAGGCCCCCACAATCGGGTCGCAGGACCAGCGCCAAATGGTTTCTACAACGGCACAAATTTGGTGCAACGTATCCCGACAAAGTCCGTCGAATGGGGTAGCGCAACAGACCCTAAAGTTATGGCCCCCGGCGTAAAGCGCCTCGGCCTACGCAAAGACCCAAACACAGGCGACACAACCTGGCTTCTCGACATTGATGAAACCGGCATGACTGGCGAGGTCAATCGGTTAGAGACCCACCCAGTCGTCGAAGAAGTTTTCATTCTGTCGGGCGAAATGCACATGCCTATGGGCGTGCTCAAGACGGGTGCTTATTTTTGGCGCCCACCTGGAATTCCGCATGGGCCCGTTGGCACAAAGACCGGATCTCTCGGCCTGTTCCGGTGTAAAGGCGGGCCCCTCACAACCGATTGGTCTGAAGACCCCCACCCCGTTCAGTGGAACGCGCCATACCAGCCCTTCCTGCCGGAGGGGATGGCCGACAGGCTTTTGCCTGATTACGACTCGACGCTGCCGTATTAGCCTTGTGCGCTGCCGACGAACACCGCCGAAAAGTGACACTCGCGCCGCGCGAAGGAGAAGGCTAGTCTCTCCCCTTCGTTTTTAGGAGAACAGACTATGTCAGCAAAAATCCGCAAGGGATTCGTCAACGTTGGGGCCGGCCAGGTTCACTATCGCGCAGCCGGTTCCGGCCCACCCATCATTTTGCTCCACGATTCACCTCGGTCATCTGTTCTCCATGCGCCGTTGGTTGAGCACTTTTCTGACCGCTTCACCACCATTGCGATCGATACCCCGGGATACGGCAACTCCACGGCCCTCCCGTCTGATCCACGACCTGAGATCGCTGATTTTGCGAACGCTTTAGCAGAGACGGTTTTGAGCTTTGGCGTTGAGCGCTGCCCGGTCTATGGCTTTCACACCAGTTCCAAAATTCTTCTGGAATTTGCAGCCAGCCACCCCGATCGCGTCGCTGTTGCGATTATGGACGGCTTATCGCTTCCAACCGGCGATACGGATCATGCCTTTATCAACAGCTACATGAGTCCGTTCAAAGTAACGGCGACGGGGAGCTACCTCGCCGAAGAATGGACGCGTGTGCGTGATTTTCAGCGGTGGTTCCCGTGGTTTGCAAAGAGTAAAGCAACACGATTGCCGATGGCGCAACGCGATACAAAGTACATGCAAGATTACAGCATGGATCTTTTCATGGCCGGGCCAAATTTCTCAGACGCCTACTCTGCTGCAATGCGCTACAAAGCGGTTCCGGTTGTGCCAACCCTTTCGTCACGCTGCGTCTTCATGGCTAGAGAAGATGACGTGCTCTACGCTTTCCTTGATGCTCTCCCTGACCCCTTACCGGAGGGCAGTAGCATCGAGCGCCTATCGCCAGACAGAGACGCCTGGAAAAAACGGTTGGGCGAAATTTTCACCGAGCATGCAGACTTCGATGGTGCTGGAGACTTCTCGCCACCAAACCCTTTAGAGAATCCGTTGGGCGGAGGCATGGTGACCCGTGGCTACGTCGATACGGGCCACGGTCAAATTCTGGTGCGCCGCGCCGGACATGGAGACGGCACGCCAGTTGTCTTCCTGCATGATTTACCAGGAAGCGCACGGGCTGACGAAACCTACTTGAAATCTCTGGGCCGGGGCCGCGTCGCGTTCGGATTGGATTTACCAGGCTGCAACGATTCAGATGCGCTGGAAACAGCAGATGCTGCAAGTTACGCTTCCGCGGTGATTGCCGCAGCGGATGCGCTTGGACTGGATAAGTTCGACCTCGTTGCCAACGGTCTCAGCACACCGATTGCTTTGACTTCCGCAATTCAAGCGGGCGCTCGTGTGAATCGTCTTGTTCTCGATGGAGTCGCCCTGCCAGACGCAGACCTGTGCGCAGAGATGAAAGTTAATTACATGCCTGATTTGCGATTGCAGATGGATGGGACGCACCTTCATCGCGGCTGGCATATGCTGCGTGATCAATCTGTTCAATGGCCATGGTACGATGGTGGCATTAGCGCCACACGGAAAATCACGCCCGACATTGACCCACAGACTCTACACACACGATTGGTCGACACGTTAAAACAATCGGATCGTGCAGGTGATGCGATTGCCGCTGCACTCAGTGCCGATGGGCGCACAGCGTTGGGCCAAATCTCAGCGCCAACACTCGTCTTTAAAACTGACGATGACGTTCGATACCAATGGGCCGACGATGCAGCGAGCGCACTGTCAAACGGTACAACAGTAGACCGCCCAGCCGATCAGGCTGCCAGAGCCCTCGCCGTTCTCAATTTCTTGGAGAGCTGATCCGATGCGGGTTTTGGCCTTGCGAGCTGTTTCGGCAATTGTGGCGGGTGTCCGCTCTAGCTGGTAAGACCGAGGAGACCCTAAAAATGACACAGGTTACGAGCACTCTACGTAGAGCCACAGTGTTGGTGCGCGACATGGATCGTTCACTGGCGTTTTATCAGGGTGTGTTTGGCCTGACCGAGTATGCGGAATTGATCGTCGACATGGACCGTGTGCCCTTGTTTCCCGTGGGGCCCGAACCGCATAAGGGTAATGGGCGCTTCGTGATTCTGAAGGGCGAGAATGCACTGGTCGGGATGCTTGGGTTGATGGAAATGCGGGACCCTCCTCTTCCCGAACCGAGCCATGACGTGAAACGCCTCGGCATCGGTAGCGTCGCCCTTGTTCTTTCGACCTCCGATGCAAAAGCTGCCGCCAAAGCCGTTGAAGAGTTAGGCGGAAGCATTCTTATGCCGGTGGCAGAGGCTCGCAACCTCGGCGATGAGAACGGTGATTTCATTCCCGCACGACTGTTTATGGCGCAAGATCCGGACGGATATTTTCTAGAGGTTTTTGAACCGACGGATTGAGTCCGCCTTAGTCGTCGCCTTCATCCGTTGCGCCACCATCCAGCTGAATCAGAGTGCGACGCAAGAGCGTGTTTAGCGTTCCCAGTTCTGCATCAGATATGTCGGCGATAAAAGCATCTTCTGCGGCAGACTCGAGTGCCGCAGCTTCGTCGGCGATCA
>Ga0055584_100001058_pt1 | contig 26792 bp, 5 predicted proteins | sample OSDHelmetaG_FD_58716 | JGI IMG/M metagenome (GOLD analysis project Ga0055584, IMG submission 58716) | Pelagic marine sediment microbial communities from the LTER site Helgoland, North Sea, for post-phytoplankton bloom and carbon turnover... | ecosystem: Environmental > Aquatic > Marine >...
ACCGATGTCATGAAGCAAATCGCGACTGAATCACTTTGACTGCGTTATTCAATGAAGATTGTTGGTCGTCTTGGATCAAATTGACCGCTAATTCGTTGTGTCCGATTTAATCGGTCACAACGACTGCTCTTAATGCGCAGGTCGCCCAACGAGTTACTCGATGAAATATTGCCGCACAGTTGGCGTGAGTCGTGTGAATGACGACTCCAAAAATCAAAATGCCAGACGGAGCCGATCTCGTCACTTCACTTCTAAGCGTCTCCAGATGCGTTCGCGCTGTTCGAAACGCAGGGTGCTAATTGGGAAATCTCAGAATCACAGTCGTGCGAATCGTGTGGGACCGATAGACTCCTCGCACGTATCAGCAAGGGCTGATATATGAGCCGGGTCAATTTTCCTGACCACTCTCAATCGGGAAACTTTGAAGGAGCAGAGGTATGCTGACTTTCGAGACTGGCAGGCGTTTTCGTGACTGTAACGGCACCATGCGCCGCGATTTTCTGAAGGTCGGAGCACTGGGCACGACGTCCCTCACGCTCGGCAACCTGATGCGGGCTCGAACCGAGGCCGCAGGCACCGCAGCCTCGATGCCCGACACGTCCGTGATCTGGGTCTGGCTGGGCGGAGGACCAACTCACGTTGAGACCTTTGATCCCAAGATGACCGCTCCGAAGGAGTACCGCAGCGTCACCGGCGAAGTCTCGACGAACCTGCCCGGCGTCACGCTCGGCGGAACGTTTACGAAAATGGCGAAGATCGCGGACAAGATGGCGTTCGTCCGGTCGTTCGCGCACACGAACAGCGGACACGGCGGCGGCACTCACTGGCTGATGACCGGCTATGACAACCGCAACGTCGACAACGGCGGGCTGCCTTCGCGGCCGTCGATGGGCTCGATCGTGTCCCGCGTGCGAGGCACAAATCACCCGCAGACCGGCATGCCCACTTACGTACGACTGGGCGGAATCGGTTCTGACGGGGCGGCGTTCCTGGGAGCGGCCAACAGCCCGTTCGATCCGGCCGGGCAGGCCCGCAAGAACATGGCGCTGACGATCAAGCAGGACCGACTGGACAACCGGCGATCTCTGTTAAGCGGACTCGACAACATCAATCGGCAGGTCGACAGCTCCGGGCTGATGGAAGGTCTGGACGCGTTCGAGCAGCAGGCCTTCAGTCTGGTACTGAGCCGTTCGCAGCGTGCGTTCGATCTGAAGTACGAGGACCCGCGCGTGTCCGCTCTGTACGGCACCGGCCTGGGGCAGCAGATGCTGCGAGCTCGGCGGCTGGTTGAAGCTGGTGCTGGTTTCGTCACCGTTTCGTACGGCGGCTGGGACATGCACGGGAAGATCGAAGAGAGCATGAAAAAGACTTCGGTGCAGCTCGACCACGCCGTGCATGCACTGATCGAAGACCTGAACCAGCGCAGTATGGATCGCAACGTGCTGGTGGTGATCGCCGGTGAATTCGGTCGGACGCCGAAGATCAACAAGAACGGCGGTCGCGATCACTGGGCACCACTGAGCACGCTGGCTTTGTCCGGCGGCGGTTTGCGAATGGGCCAGGTCATCGGCGAATCGGCCTCGAAGGTCGACGTGCCGAAGACAACTCCGATTCGACCGTCCGACCTGATGGCAACGGTGTTCCAGGTGCTGGGCGTCGATCCGAAAAGTCAGTTCGTCAACGAGGCCGGACGGCCGGTTTACATGTTGGAAGACGGTCGCCCGATTCGGGAACTTGTCTGAGCCGCCCGCGCACTTTCTGGTGCGAGCGAATTCCTGGTCCAGAGAAACGTGCGGTCAGCTGCCGCAGCCTTGCAGTCTGGCACTCACCACCGTTGAATAAGCGGATACTGATGTGTTGCGCAGCTGACACTTTCTAATGGCCGGGGGGCTTTCATGCGGGCTGGGTCCAGGGCACGGATCGCACGACTCATACGCCGCGCTGATGTACGCCGCCTCCTACTGGGCGCCGCACTGTCAGTGATCGTTGTAGCGGGCCTGTCGATCCGCGCTCAGGATGTCGCCATCCCGGAAGCAAACGGGCTTCCGGCGACACTCGACGCTCACCCGGCAGAAGTCAGTGCGACGGCGTTTACTCCGGACAGTCGCATTCTGGCGACGGCCAGTTACGACGGCACGCTGAAGCTCTGGGACACGCGTTCGGGCGAAGCGCTGCGCACGCTGTCCGGTCATCAGAACCTGGTGTTGAGCCTCGCCGTCAGCCCCGACGGCAACATGCTGGCGTCCGGCGGCAACGACAACACGATCAAGTTGTGGGACGTGCCCGCTGATGGGCCGGCCTCCAGCTGGCCGGGTCATGAATCGGCGATCAACGACATTGCGGTTCGGCCGGATGGTCTGTTTGCGGTCTCCGTTGGTGATGACAAAATCGTGCGTGTCTGGAACCGCGATTCCGGCAAGCTGTTGCAGTTGCTGGAAGGTCACGCGGCGGAGATTCTCCGCGCGACATTTCGCGTCGACGGCAACCAGTGGGCCACCGGGGACCGCTCTGGCGTCGTCACGTTGTGGACCCCAGGCAAGTACCTCGATGAAGACCCGACCGTGGGTCGAGCACTCTTTGCACATCCGGATGCCATCAGCGGAATCTCATTCGCCCCGAACAACCAGACCATGCTGACGTCCGGCCGCGACGGAACGATCAAGCAGTGGACGCTTAACGTGCCGCCGCATCGGATTCTCGCCGCTGCCGCTGCCGAAGCAGACACACCGACCGCAGCAGAAGCCGCTGCCCGACTCGCACTCGGACAAATTGTCGCCGTCGCCCGCAACAGCGCATCATTCGTCTCCGGCGGACCCGACGGCATCGTGCAGGTTTTTAACGCGGCCAACGGCATCGCTCGTGAACTGACCGATCAGCCGGGGCCGGTCCGCAGCCTGGCGATCAGCCCGAACGCAACGCTCGTCGCGACCGGCAGCGAAACGGGAGCCGTCAAACTCTGGAACCTCGCCAACGGCACGGACCGTCTGCAACTGCACGGTCACGATGGTCCCGTACGCGGCGTCGCCTTTCATCCCGACAACGCCCGTCTGGCTTCGACGGGAGAAGACGGCACGATCCGCTACTGGAAACTACCAACACCTCCACAACTTCTGGCCGGACACACGGCTCCCGTCGAAACGCTGGCGATGGCACCAAACGGACAGTTTGTCGTGACGGCCGGTCGCGACAACTCGGTGCGATTATGGAACGGAACCAGCGGAGCGGCAGTCGCCACCGGAGCAGGTCACTTGAATGCCGTCGGCGCGGCGGCCTTCCGAGCGGACTCGGCACTATTCGCCACCGGTGACGCGGCGGGAGTCGTTCGCTTCTGGAATGGCACCAACGCCACGGCAACCGGATTTTTGGGAGCGCACACGGCACCGGTGACCGGCATTGCCTGGCATCCAGCCGGCGAGCGGTTGGTCACCACGTCAGCCGACGGCACAGCCCGGCTGTGGCGATTCCCGTTGACTCCGCCGCGGACGCTGGTCGGGCACACCGAAGTGGTCAACGCCGTCACGCTTTCGTCGGACGGAAAGCTCGCTGCAACGGCGTCGGCCGATCAAACCGTCCGGCTGTATGACCTCGCGGCAGGAAATCAGCTGCGCCAGCTCGTCACGCAATCCGGAGTCATGACGGCGCTCGATTTCTCGCCGGACAACACCACGGTTGCTGCCGCCAGCGCGACAGGTTCGATCATCTTCCGTAAGACGGCCGATGCGGCTGATCAGCTTTCCGTCGCCGGGCACGATGGACCAATCAACGCGATCAATTTTCGGGCGGACGGGCAGCACATCACTTCGGCCGGACAGGATGGAACGATTCGTGTCTGGTCGCTACCTCAGCCGGCCCTGCCGCTGGCCGGTCACACCTTGCCCGTCCAGGCAGCCGCGGCCACAGCCGATGGAAAACTGATCGCCACGGCCTCGGCCGATAAGTTGATTCGGCTCTGGTCGCCGGCTGATGGAGCATCCACAGCAACGCTGACCGGTCACGATCAGCCCGTGCATTCGATTGCGTTCCGACCGGACGGCACCGAGGCGGCATCAGGAGACGCGCTCGGCGTTGTCCGCTTCTGGGACGTCACCAAAGCCGCAGCCGGCATCGTCGCCGGCGCTCACGATGGTCCGATCCGCACGGTGGCCTATCACCCAACGGAGCCACAACTGCTCACCGGCAGTGACGACGGGACGATCAAGTTATGGAAACTTCCGCTGGCTCCACCAACGCTCCTGCCCGGACACACTGACGCCGTGCAGGCCGTCATCGTGTCACGCGACGGCAAGCTGATCGTCACGGGAGGAGCCGACGGGCAGGTCCGCGTCGTCAAACCAGGAACCGACGAAGTACCCGTCGTCCTCGCCGCTCAACCCGGCCCGGTGACCTCGCTGGCTTTCAGCGGCGATGACAAAGTCATCGCGTCCGGCAGTGCCACCGGAATTCTCAAAGCCTGGAACGTCACCGACAGCACGCCAGCGTTTCAGTTTCAGGGACACACGGGCAGCGTGACGGGTATCGCTGTTCAACCGCAGGTAGCAGTCACAGACGCCGCGAAGACCGAGCCGCGGCTGCTCGCAACAACCGGCGAAGACGGCGCTCTTCGCATCTGGAACACTCCAGCCGCACCGACCCCGCTGGAATCGTTCACGCAGCAGATCACGCACGTCGTCACGTCACGCGACGGCAAACTGCTCGCAACCAGCGGTCCGTTGAACGCCCGCCCGGCGGTCGTCATCCGCAACCTCGAAACGGGCTCGCCTGTCACGACGCTGCTGGGACACGCCGGTTCGATCCGCGCCATGCAGTTCAGCGGCGATAGCAAGAAACTCGCGACTGGGTCCGACGATGGCACAGCCCGTGTCTGGGATCTGGCTGACGACAAATTTCCGGAACTGGCTCGCTTCACCGGACATGCATCCGCGGTCACGGCGGTCTCAATCAGCATCGACGGCACGCAGTGTGTGTCTGGGGCCGCCAACAACTCGCTGAAAGTCTGGAGCATCGCTGACGGGACCGAGACCCAGACCCTCGCTGGACACACGGCACCGATTGTTGCTCTGGCGATGCTTCCTGATGGAACAGCGGTGTCGGCTGGTGATACCAGCGTGCGGTTCTGGAATCTCGCCAACGCTCAGCAGGTCCGCACCTTTGCGGCGCCGGCGATCGTCACAGCGATGACACTCAGCCCGGACGGTGCGCAATTGATCGTCGGCTCGGCGAACAACGCGTTAACCGCGCACAATCCGGCCAATGGGCAGCCACTGTTTGAACTGCCCGGGCATCTCGCGCCGATCCGCTCGATCGCTTTCAGCGGAGACGGCGCCCGCATCGCCAGTCGTTCGACTGACGGCGAGTACCGCGTGTGGGAATCGACCGGCCGCCTGCGTGAAGCCCGCGTCGTCGAAAGTGGAGCCACTGCACTGGCCGCCGGACAGGTGCCCGCCGCCACCGTGTTTCACGGAATCGCGTTCGACTTCGCGCCTGAGTCGCTGCTGTTGAGCGATCCTGGAAAGCTGGCCGGCCGACTGGCCCTTTCGTTGCGGCACCTGATTGCGCCCGCGGCAACGTCACTCAATGGCGTGGCCTTCCTGCCGGACGGCAAAGGCATCGTCACTGCCGGAGCGGACAAAATCGTGCGGCTGTGGAATCCGGTTGACGGCGCCGAAGTGCGTCAGTTTCCAGGACACACCGATGTCGTGACGTCGATCGCGGTGACTCATGACGGGACGCAGGTGCTGGCGGGTTCGGTCGACAAGACAGTCCGCATCTGGAGCACCGCTGATGCCGCCGCCGTCGCCACGCTCACTCAAACGGCAGCCGTACGGTCGCTGGCCCTGAGTGCCGACAGTTCTCGACTGGCAGTGACTGGTGACGACGGGCTCGTTCGAGTCTGGGACATGGCTACTGGTCAGTCGCTGCAGCGATTTGACGGTCACGTCGGAGCCGTCGGTGCGGTGTCGTTCGGCGCTGACTCGACGAGTTTCGTGACGGGCGGAGCAGACAAAGCAGCGAATATCTGGAGCATCGCCGCGCAGCGCGTGCTGGTCGCGGGCGAGGGGCCCGTCAAGCAGGCCACGTTCGTGAGCGACGGAAGTCGATTCGCGGCGGTGGTCGGTGATGCGGCACTCGTCCGCGTGTGGAATCAGGCAGACGATGTCGTTACAGATCTCGCCGCCGGAGCGATGCCGCTGAGCAGCCTCGCCGTCGATCCGGATGGTTCCATCCTCGCTGCGGGCAGCGCCGACAAAAACGTTTATCAATGGACACTCGCCGACGGAAAACCGGCCGAGCCAATTCAAACTCCCGCCGCCATCACGCAGTTGGCTTTCGCTCAGAGCACGACACTGCCGCTCGCTGAAAAGCCTCGTTACGAACTGCTTGTCGGTGGAGCGGACAACCGGGTCCGCGTGTTTGAAGTCGGCAGCAACCGTCGGCTGGAAGAATTCCCGACAGCCGTGCCGGTCAACGTCCTGACGCCGATCGCAAACAGCCGCAAAGTTGTGACAGTCGCAGCGGCCAACGCGGGGGCGGTTCACGAGCGTTCTTTGTTGCAGCTTGTCGATGCACACGTCGACGGTGTGAGCGACCTTGTGCACTCGCCGGACGGCAAGCAGTTGTTCTCCGGTGGCGCTGACGGACTGGTTCGCATCTGGTACACGGAAACCGCCGTTCAGATTCGCACTCTGGCGGCGACAACTCCCGTGCCCGCTGCTGCCGCGGCCGATGCAACAGAGCCGGCAAAGCCGACAGTGACCAGCGTTGCCATCACCGCCGATGGCAAACGACTCATATCCAGTACGAATCAGAAGAAAGTTCAGATCTGGGATCTGGCGGCCGCAGGTGCAGCAGCAACTCAACCGGTGGCCGTGTTCGAGCACGCTGCTGCGGTGAAGTCAGCACGCCCCAGCGCCGATGGCAGCCGACTGGCAACACTCGCCGCCGACAATGTGATACGCATCTTTGACGTCGCGACCGGCACGGAACTGGAGCGTTTCGAAAGTGGACTGCCCGCCGAGCAGCCGCTGCTTGATCTGGCCTTCGCACCGGACCAGGAAACCGTGCTCGCCGCCGGAACGGACAAGCTGGTTCACGTCTGGCGAGTGTCCGCGTTGCGTCTACTGGAAGCTCACGAAGGCCCGAGTACGGCCGTCGCGTTTGTCGGCGACGGCGCTCGATTCGCGACAACCGGCGAGGACGCGACCGTGCGGCTGTGGTTGCTCGACGCGGAAGACAAACAACCCACTCTCGAACTGAAAGGCGGAGAAGGCGCTTTGTCGAGTCTCGCCGTCGACGCCGCCGGCACAATGCTGACTGCCGCCGGGGCTGATCAGAAAATTTATACCTGGAAACTGGCGGACGGTTCGCTGGTTTCCACGGTGGAAACACCGGCGGCGATCACGGGGCTTTCGCTGGCAGGTGAGCCGTTGAAGCTGGCCGCCGCCGGGCTCGATCGCAGCGTCCGAGTTTATTCTCCGGAAGACGGACGTCTGCTCGAAGAAGTACGCGTGCCGTTGCCGGAACCACCTGCGGCTGCCGCCACCGCAGCAACAACCGCGGCCACAGAAGACGAACCGGTCGCGCCCACGTTGCGAGTCGCACTGGCCGTTGATGGCAGTCGAATTTTCGTCAACTCCGCCAACGAAGGACGCATCTATTCGCTGTCGCTGCTGCGGCTGGTGACCGGACATGCCGGAGCCGTCGCGGGCGGAACGTTCACACCAGACGGGACGAAGTTCCTTTCCGGCGGAGCCGACAAGACGCTGCGTCTCTGGCAGGTCACGGACGGGGCTCCACTGAGAGCATGGGCCGGACACGACGCCGCGGTTTCCAGCGTTGCGATCATGGCCGATGGAAAGACGATCGTCTCCGGGTCGCTCGACCAGACCGTACGGCTGTGGCCGGTCGAACTGCCAACACCGGCTGAGACCGCCGCGGCAACGGCTCAGGCCGTCGCGGGCGAGGTCATCAAAGTCGAACCGCTGGCGATGTACGCGCACCCGGCCGCCGTGCGTTCCGTCCAGCCTTCGGCCAACGGAACACGAATCGCCGCAGCCAGTGACGACGGGTTCATCCGCGTGTGGGATGTGGTCACCGGCCGCGAGCTGGAACGCTTTGGCGCGCATGCCGGTCCGGTCTCGTGCGTTGCGTTTGTGCCGGACAATCTGCGAGTCGTTTCCGGGGGATCGGACGCGTCGGTTCGGGAGTGGCGAATTTCAGCGACGCGTGTGATTGCTGCTCATGAAGCACCGATCACCGGGCTGTCCTGGCTGGCCAACGGAGCTCAATTTGCGTCCGCTGGCGAAGACGGATTCGTGCGGCTGTGGGATACGAATCTCAATCTTGTTCGCACGTTCGGGTTGCCGGATGCTCCGGCGGCGGCAGAGGCACCGGGGACTGTGACACCAGAACCAGTAGCAACACCAGCGGCCCAGGCCGAACCGAAAGGGCCATTCGCCGCGGGAGTTCTGACTTCGCTGACGGTGCGTCGGGATTTGCAGCAACTCACGGCGGCCGTCACGGTCGGTGAAGGAGAAGCCGCCAGCGGCAAACTGCTCGTGTGGAACATCGCCAACGCCGAGTTGTTGCAGACGGTTCCGATTCCGACTCCGGTGCGGCGTCTCGAATACAGCACCGACAACCTGAAGCTGGTTGTCAGCGGCTTTGACAAAACAGTGCGAGTCTACAGCGCCGTCGATGGCGAACTTCAGCAGGAAGTGACGTCAGCCGAAAACGTACGCGTCGCGGTGTTTGCCCCGAACAGCCGGCACCTGCTGATCGGCGGGGACGAACAAGCGGTGCATTCCTGGCGTTACGTCTCGCCGGCAGCCGTTCGGACGTTGACCGGTCACGGCGGAGGGGTTTACTCGGTCAAGTTCACGCCGGACGGTGCGCGGATCGCTTCGTGCAGCGTGGATGGAACGATTCGATTGTGGAACGCCGTGACGGGCCAACAACTGCTGTCGCTGCCCGGGCACACGGGAGCGGTCACGTCGCTCGACATCAGCCCGGACGGAGCGTTGATCGTCTCGTCCGGAATCGATTCAACCGTGCGGCTGTGGGACGCGACCGGCGGTCGACAGCTCAAGACTCTGACCGCGACCGAAGGCGCGGTTTACTCGGTATCCTTCAGCGCGGACGGCAAGCTGGTCGCGGCGGGCGGAGCGGACAAACGCGTTTATGTTTTCAATGCCGAAACCGGAGCGGTGCAGGCCACGATCGAGCAGCACGAGGATCACATCTACAAAGTGAGATTCAGCCCGCGAAGCAACCGGCTGATTTCGCTTGGGTATAGCGGAAAACTTTTTGTCTGGAACCCGACGGGCGGCGTGCCGCTGTTTGAAACCGACGTCTGCCGGGTGGCTCAGTCAGCGTGTTATTCTCCCGACGCCGCAACGGTCTCTGTGGCCAGCGGTGACGGACAGGTTCACTTTTTGAGTTTGCCGGAAGCGATCCGGTGATTTCGTCGGAGTTCCACGTTCACGTGGTTTCTTTCTCGATGAGGTGGTTAGTTGCACCTCAAAGGGGGAACTCCGGTTTATCAGCAGGAGGGTTCTGCAATGAGTCGATGGTTGACTCTGTTTACAACGGCGGCGGCTTTGGCCGCGTCTTTCTGTCCGAACGCAACGCTCGCTCAGAGTAAGGCTCCGGGTCTGGGACCGGCCGGGGCTCTGCAGTCCATCGTGTTTGAAGAGACCATCGAGCCAGTCCTGCACGGGCCGGACAGTCGGCGGCAACTGCTCGTCACCGGTCGGTACGCCAGCGGTCAGATGCACGATCTGTCTACGCAGGTTGCCTACACCGTGGCACCGGCCGGCGTGCTGACGATTGATGGCGACGGGTTCGTGAAGCCGGTCGCAGACGGTACGGCGACGATTACCGCTCGGGCGGCGACCGGTCAGACAGTCACGCTGGATGTCACTGTCGATCAGTTTGGCCAGGAGAAGCTGATCAACTTCACGAATCAGATCGTTCCGATCTTTACGAAGCTCGGCTGCAACACCGGATCGTGTCACGGAAAGTCCGGCGGTCAGAACGGCTTTCGGCTGTCGCTGCTCGGGTTCTATCCGGAAGAAGATTACGAGTACCTCGTCAAGGAAAACCAGGGCCGACGCATCTTTCCGTCGTCGCCCGAGTTCAGTCTGCTGCTGACCAAGCCGACCAACGTGCTGGCTCACGGAGGCGGCAAGCGCATTGACATGAACTCGTTCGAGGCCCGGTTGCTGATTCGCTGGATCGAACAGGGCATGCCCTTCGGCAGTGACGAAGACCCGGTCGTGGAGAACGTCGAAGTCTTTCCGAAGTCGCGCAAGATGAATCGCGGTGCCGATCAGCAGCTGGCCGCGGTCGCTCATTACAGCGATGGATCGGTGGCCGACGTCACTCGGATGGTGAAGTTTGAATCGAACGATTCCGAGCTGGCAGAAATCACCGCAACCGGGATGGTGAAGACGCTGGATGTGCCGGGCGAGGTCGCCATCATGGTCCGTTTCCAGGATCACGTGACGGTGTTCCGTTCGATCATGCCGATGGGGCTGCCGGTCACACTTCCGCCGACAAAGAATTACATCGACCAGCACGTGTTCGCCCGGCTGCGGGATCTGGGCATCCCTCCCTCAAAGCTGTGTAACGACAGCACGTTCATTCGCCGGGTGACCGTTGATATCGCCGGCCGACTGCCAACGTCCGCAGAAGTCACCGCGTTTCTGGCCAGCACGGCCGCCAATAAACGGGATCAGGCGGTGGACCGACTCCTCGCCACGGGCGACTACGCGGACCTGTTTGCCAACAAATGGATCTCCGTTCTGCGAAATCAACAGAATGTGCAGAGCGGCCTGGACGTCACCGTGGCATTTCACAAGTTTGTGCGGGATTCGATGGCCGCCAATATGCCATTCGACCAGTTCGTGCGAACCATCCTGACCGCCAGCGGCGATGCCCGCACCGTCCCGGCGGCCAACTGGTTTGCTCAGGTCTCCACACCGATCACCGAAGCCGAAGACGTCGCCCAACTCTTTCTGGGCATGCGGATTCAATGCGCTCATTGCCATCATCATCCGTTCGAAAAATGGACGCAGGACGACTACTTCGGCCTGACCGCTTTTTTCACACGAGTGAAACGGACTCAGGTAAAAGTCGATGCCAAGCAGCAGGCTCAGCGGCGGATGACGATCAGTTTTGATCCGGGAGTCGCGCAGTCGCTCAACCCACGCACGAAGATCAACGTCAAGCCGACGCCGCTGGAAGGGGAACCGCTGGAGCTGACCAATGATCAGGACCCGCGAGCGGCCTTCGCGACCTGGTTGACCGGGCCGGAGAATCCTTACTTCGCACGAACGCTGGTCAATCGGTACTGGAAGCACTTCTTCGGCCGTGGCATCGTTGAACCCGAAGACGACATGCGAGTGACCAATCCACCGTCGAACCCCGCGTTGCTCGACGCTCTGGAAGCCGGCTTCAAAGAAAGCCGGTACAACCTGAAGGCGCTGGTGCGGACGATCTGTTTGTCGACGACGTACCAGCTGGATTCGGTCCCGAACGAGTACAACGCCGACGACCGGCAGAATTTTTCGCGGTACTACGCTCGGCGATTGCAGGCTGAGGTGCTGCTGGATTCGATCGACCAGGTCACTAAGTCGCAGACGAAGTTCGCCAACCTGCCGGAAGGCACGCGAGCTCTCCAGCTGCCGGACAACTCGTTCGATACTTATTTCCTGACGGTGTTCGGCAAGCCGCGAGCGGCCAGTGCCTGCGAGTGTGAACGGTCCGACGATGCCAACCTGGCTCAGGCCCTCCACCTGCTGAACTCACCGGAGGTACAGGCCAAGTTGTCGGCGAAAGGCGGTCTGACAGAAACGCTGGCGGCCGACGAAACTCGCGGACATCCCGAGCGCGTCACCGAGGTGTATCAAACCGTCTTCGCGCGGCCGCCGAGTGAGAGCGAAATGGCTCTGGTCGTGCGACATATGGCGGGTGCGGAAACTCCCCAGCAGGGTTATGAGGATTTGATGTGGGCACTGGTTAATACCAAGGAGTTTCTGTTCAACCACTGAGTGGCGATTGTTTTGTGAACTGCAGCCGCAGAGCGACTGAGCGGCGACTGCAGAATTAGAGATTTCACGTTTTTGGCATATTGGCAGACGCGATGATGAAACGAAATCATTCTTACATCATGACAGCGTTGCTCCTGCCAGCGCTGTCGATGTCGACTCGCGCCACGGTCGCTCAGACACCGATCCCGATTGCCAGTATCAACCGCTCCGACACGATTGACTTTGAGCTGGAGATCCTCCCGATTCTGCGCCGCAGTTGTCTGGCTTGTCACAGCTCCAGCGATGCCAACGGATCACTGGTCCTTGAGAATCCGGCCACAATTCTGAAGGGTGGTGACAACGGCCCGGCGGTTGTCGCGAAAAACGGAGTCGGAAGTCTGTTGCTGAAGGTCGCGGCTCACCAGATGGAGCCATTGATGCCGCCGCCCGACAACGATGTCGGGGCCAAGTCGCTGACGACGCAGGAACTGGGATTGCTGAAAGCATGGATCGACCAGGGCGCGACCGGCACGGTGCAGGGTGTGATTTCACCAGCCAACTGGCGACCGTTACCACGCGGCGTGAATCCGATTTACTCGACGGCGGTTTCTCGGGACGGACAATTCGCGGCGGCCGGTCGAGCCAACCAGATCTACATCTATCATGTGCCAACCGGGCAGCTTGTCACGAAGTTGAACGACCCGGCGTTGCTGGAAGCGTCAGCGGACCCTCGGCCAGGCATCGCGCATCGCGACCTTGTTCAGTCGCTGGCGTTCAACCGGACCGGTGACATGCTGGCTTCCGGAGGGTTTCGCACGATAAAGCTGTGGCGACGTCCCAGCGACGTGCGTCGGCTGGAACTGACAACTCCCGATGCGGTCACGGCTGTTGCGTCCAGTCCGGACGGAACGTACCTGGCATCAGCATCAGCCGACAATGTTATCCGGCTATGGGATCGTGAAACGGGCGACGCCAGTCTGACGCTGGAAGGTCATGAGGCGGCAGTAACCGCGCTGGCATTTCTGCCAGGTGGTTCGCGACTGGCGTCAGCATCGACGGACAAAACAATCCGGTTCTGGAATCTTGCTGACGGAACACCGGCCGGCCAGGTCAATACGTCCAGTGAAATCAGCGGACTAGCGCTGCTCGCAAACGGAACGCGCATGGCGTCTGCGCATGCCGATAACTTTGCACGGTACTGGGCCGTTCCTCCGGGGCCGGCACAGAGTCTGACCGAAGTCTCTGAGAACGCGACCGTCGTCGCTGTGAGTCCAGATCGGCAGTTCTTTGCGACGGCGAACGCTGCGGGTCTCGTTCGCGTTGTGGACGTTGACTGCGGTCAACTACTGGATGTGTCCTGGAAGGCTCACGAGGGAGCTGTCTCCGCTTTGTCGTTCAGCGCGGCTGGAGGGCGACTTGCCAGTGCCGGCGTTGACGGAGTGGTGCGGATCTGGAACATCGAATCCGGCAAGCCGGTAATACTGGGACCGGCCATCGAAGTTACGACCGTTGCTGCAACCACCACGACGGTCCAAGTTGCCGTCCCCGCCGTGGCTGCAGACCCTTCCGTGCTGGCGCTCAAGACGGGACTGCGAGGAACACTCGGACAAGTCACGGCCGTCGCGCTGCGGGCGGATGGAAAAGAAATCACCGCGGGAATGGCCGATGGTGAAGTGACTGTCTGGAATCTTGAGGCGGCAATACCGCGTGCGCTGGCGGCGCTGCCCGGCGATAAGTCTGCTGCAGAACTGGCTGCGACGAAGCCAGTCGCAGCGGCGGCTGATGCGAAAGAAGAAGAAACTCCCGCACCGCCGCCGCTCAGTCCCAACGGAGCGCCGGCCAGCGTTGCGGCGGTCAGTCCCGATGGTAAATTACTGGCTGTCTCGGGGACCGACGACGGGCGGCCGACGATCCTGATTCGAGATCTCGCGACGGGTGAGTTGAAGTTCTCGCTGCCTGGACACTTTGACGCGATCACTTCGCTCGTGTTCGCAGCCGACAATCGGCGACTGCTGTCTGGTTCGGTTGATAAAACGGCACGGGTCTGGGATCTGGCCGATGCAAAGTTTCCCGAAGTGTTCTCATTTGGCGGACACGCCGCGGCCGTGACCGGAGTCACATTCAATTCCAACGGGACTCAGGCGGCGACGTGTGCGGCGGATAACTCCGTCATGCTCTGGAACACGCTCACCGGCGAGGTGCTGCAGAGTTTCGAAGGACACACTGCGGCCGTGGTGGGCATCGCGATGACGCTGAACAACGCGCAGGTCATCACCGCCTCGACTGATAAGACAATTCGCATATGGACGGCGGCCGATGGCAAAGTCGCACGGACGATCACGGCTCCTGCTGTCGTCACGCGGCTGGCCGTCAGTCGCGATGGCACTCGGGTCGGTGTCTCGCTGCCGGACAATTCCGTGCTGCTTTACAACCCGGCTGACGGAGCTCTGCTGCAGACACTGACCGGACACACGGCGGCCGTGTTGGCGCTGGCGTTTTCTTCAGACAGCACGCGGCTCGTTTCCGCGGACGCCAGCCGAGCCATCGTCTGGGAATCGCTCAGCGGTCGACTGCTGGAGATCCTGCCGGTCGAACAGGGAATCAGCACGGCCGTTTACGGCCCGACATTGAGCGAAGTGGTGATCGGTCGAGCCGACTCCGGCATTGACCTGCGCACGCTGCGGTTCAAAGTCGCACTCGGAGATATGGACCAGGCGGTCACACGGACTGCCTACCTGGCCGACGGATCGGTGTTTGCGTCGAGTCTGGATGGCAGCCTCCGGCGGTTCACTCCGGCCAACGGGAACCAGGTCTTCGCGGCGGCTCATGGAGCACCGGTCAATGATTTCACTCTCAGCCCGAACGGCCTGCTGCTGGCCAGCGCGGGCGAGAACATGACCGTCAAGTTATGGACAGCCAGCAATGGAGCCGCTCAGCCGAACCCCGTGCTCGCCGGCTTTACAGGAGCCGTGCAGCACGTCGAGTTTTCGTCCGACAGTTCACGACTCGTCGCCAGCGGCGCGGTTGCCGCTGAGGTGCATGTGTTCGATGTCGCGACCCGCACGCTGGAGCAGACTTTTACCGAACACACAAAGGCCGTTACCGGACTGGCCTGCGCGGGCAGCAGTTTTCCAATCGTAATTTCCGCTGCCGCCGATCAAAGCGTCCGACAATGGCCGCTGCTGCTGCGTCGTCGGATTGCCGGACACTCGATGCCGCTGACATCGATCGCCGCGCTGCCAGATTCGCCGGATGCGTTGCCCGGTTCCTTTCCGCAGGCTGTCACTGGCAGTCTCGACGGGACCGTACGTCAGTGGAACCTGCGGACCGGTGCGCTGATTCGAAACATGAACCACGGGGCGCCGGTGACTGATGTCGCTGTTCGATCCGACGGAGTCCGGTTTGCGTCGACGGCGGAAAACAACACTGCTCGCTTGTGGAACGCCGCCAACGGAGCGTCCGTCGCGATTCTCAAGGGCGACATTCGAACGCTCAACAAGCTCGCTCGCGATGAACAGGAACTGGCTCTCATCACGGCGAAGGTGGCGTCGACCGATGCCGCGTTGAAAGCGGCTCAAGCACTCGCTCCCGTTCAGGCAGCGACGGCGAAGACAGCAGTCGATGCGCTGACGGCAGCCAATACGGCGGTAACGGCGGCCGACACTGTGCTGAAGACGGCTGCCGCCACGAAGGCCGCGGCCGAACAGAAAGCAGTGCAGACTGCCGCCGCTGCTCAAACAGCAACATTAAAAACTCGCGCCGCCGTGGGCGTGTCGGATCAGGCTAAAGTTGTTGCCGCTCGAGCCCTTGATAAAGCTGCGCGAGCGAAAGCGGCGGCGACCGCTGACGCAACGAACACAACACTCGCCGCTGCCGCCACTGCTTCCCAGGCTGCCTCTGTCGCAGCCGCCGCGAAAGCAAAGACGGCCGCCGATGCGGCAACGGTTGCGGACAGGGCATCGAAGACGGCCGTCACCGCGGCAACCGCAGCAGCTACGGCGGCCGTGGCGACCGGCAAGCCGTACACCGATGCTCTAACGGCACTACGGGCGGCTAAGGTCGTTCAGAACACCGCGTCGCAAACCTCGGCGCTGGCCGCTTCCGAAGCGAAGAAGGCGATGGACGCAGTGCCCGTCGTTCAGGCTGAACTGAAAGCCGCTCAGGATCGCACGGTGGTGCTGACCGCTCAGGTGGCCGCATCGAAGCAGGCCGTCGCTGATGCCGAACAGCCGCTGCGGTCGGTGGCGTTTTCACCCGACTCCCGGTTGCTGGCGACGGGCGGCGATTACAGGGCGGTTCACACGTGGTCGGCTGAAACGGGGCAGGCGATGGCGAGTTTCAAGGCGCATGTCGGAACGGTTGGCGAAGTGGCGTTTGTCGGTGATGCCGAGCTGTTCTCCGGATCGGCGGACAAAGGGGCGTTTGTGTGGAGCGCCGAGCCGGGCTGGACTCTGGAACGCACGATCGGCTCGATCGATGACGCGAGCATCCTGGCCGACCGGGTGATGGCTCTCGACTTTAACACCGACGGATCGCTGCTGGTGGCCGGCGGCGGCGTGCCTTCCCGGTTTGGCGAAGTGAAACTTTTCAACACGACCAATGGCGCACTAGTGAGGGCTCTGCCGGAACCGCATACCGACGGAGTGTTCGGCGTCGCGTTCTCGCCGGACGGATCGAAGATCGCAACGTGCGGAGCGGACAAGTACGTCAAGGTCTTCACCACAGCGACCGGCGCCATGGAGCGGCCGTTTGAGGGGCACACCGAATACGTGCTCGACGTCAGCTGGCGGGGCGATGGTCGGTCGCTCGCCAGCGCCGGAGCGGACAACACGATCCGCGTATGGAACGTCGACACCGGCGAGTTGTCCCGCACGATTCTCGGATACGACAAGCAGGTCACCGACATCCGTTTCGTGGGAGATTCGATCAACACCGTTTCGAGTTCCGGCGACCAAACCGTGCGGATGCATCGAACCGACAACGGACAGGTTCTCAGGACACTCGTCGGAGGCACAGACTTCATGTACTGCGTCGATTCGACACCGGACAGCCGGTACGTGATTGCCGGCGGATTCGACAGCGTGCTGCGAGTCTGGAACGGAATCAACGGAACGGTTCTGCACGAGCTGTCGCCGGAATCACCGCCGGGAGAGTCGGTGGCGGCGGATAGCGAATAGTTTTCAGGGATTAAGTCCATTGGACGAGGCATCGAGATGAGCGGCTTTTCAAAACGTCAGTTCGCCTTTCAGTCGAGCCGATTTCTTCTGCTCTCGGGCATCCTGGGGCTCGGCGCGTTCGCCGGTTCGGTCGCTTTGCAGGGTCAGGAGGTGGTCAGCGAAATGGGGCCGGCCCTGAAGGGGCACGAGTTCACGGTCTCGTCGGCGGACTACTCGCCCGATGGCAGCCTTGTCGCGACAGGCAGTTTCGATCGCACGGTTCGTATCTGGAAGGCGGAGGACACGTCACTGTTGCGGACGCTGTCCGGGCACACGGGACAGGTGCTGGCTCTCGACATTTCTCCGGACGGGCGTCAGCTGGTCACCGCCTCACGCGATGCGACGGTCAAACTATGGGACGTGTTTCGACCCGATCCGCTGGCTCAGTTCACCGAACACACGGAAGCGATCGGTGCAATCGCGATCAGCAGCGATGGATCTTGGATCGTGTCGGGAAGCGCTGACAAAGCGGCGAAGGTCTGGCAGGTTGCTGCGACGACAGACACGGAAGCCGGCAAGGTTCTGCTGGAGCTCGCCGGGCATGTCGAAGCTGTGGCTTCTGTGGCGATTCGGAAAGACGACGCACTGATCGCCACGGCGGACGCGGCAGGAATCATCCGATTGTGGAACCGCGAAGATGGCAGTCCGGCCGGAGTGCTGGGGGCTCACATTGGATCGGTGCAGGGACTGGCGTTTCACCCGACCGGCGAAACGCTGCTGTCCGGCGGGGAAGATGGATCAATCAAGCTATGGAAGTTGCCGATCACCGCGCCCAGCTTGCTGGCCGGGCATGCGATGCCGGTCAATCGAGTCGCCGCCGTTCCAGATGGATCGATTGTTGTTTCCGGCGACCAGGCGGGCAGCGTTCGTGTCTTTGATGCGGTAAAGGGAACGCCGCTTCGATTACTTGAAGCTCAGCCCGGACCGGTGCGAGCGCTGAGCCTGTCGCCCGATTCGACGATCGTCGCGACGGGCAGCGAGACTGGGCTGGTCAAGTTCTGGCTGCTGGCCGACGGCGTTGACAAACTGGGACTGGCCGGTCATGACGGCCCGGTTCGCGACCTCGCGTTTCATCCGCAGGGTAAACAAGTGGCGACGGCCGGCGAAGACGGAACAACTCGATTGTGGGACCTGCCGATCGCTCCCGTCCCGCTGGCCGGACACACGCTGCCGGTAACCGCGGTCGATGTCAGTGCCGATGGGAAGTTCTACGCGACAGGCAGCGCTGACAAATCAATTCGACTGTTCAACGTCGCCGACGGCGCCGCCGTGCGGGCCATCGCCGGGCACACCGATGCTCTCTCGCGTCTGGCGTTTCGAGCCGACAGCCTCGAACTGGCCAGTGGAGATGCCGCAGGCGTTGTTCGACTTTCAAATCCCGCCGACGGCGTTTCAGGCGGCGTGGTGACCGGGCATGTCGGTCCAATTTCCGGACTGGCATACTTGAATCCGACGACGCTGCTGACGACGGGTAAGGACGGAAGTCTAAAGTGGTGGCAACTTCCGCTGGTCGCTCCACAGAGTTTCGCCGGGCATACCGAAGCGGTTGCGGCTGTCACGATTTCAGCCGATGGTAAACTGGTCGTTTCCGGCGGTGCTGACCAGGCCGTACGAGTCGTTGATCTGTCAGCGGCAGCTCCCGTTGCAAAAGCTCTGGCAGGACAAGTTGGACCCGTAACCGCAATCGCGTTAAGTGTCGATAAAACGCTGGTCGTTTCCGGCAGCGAAAACGGCCGCGTGAAATTGTGGAACGCGGCGGACGGCGCCGACAAACTTGCGGTGGCCGGTCATGCCGGTGCCGTGAAGAGCGTCAGCGTGAAACCCGACGGCAAGCAAATCGCGACCGCTGGCGCCGACGGCACGCTGCGTGTCTGGGATCTTCCCGTGGCGGCCATTCCGATCGCCGGGCACACGCTGCCGGTCACCGCGACCGCGGTCAGTGGCGACGGCAAACTCGCAGCGACAGCCAGCGCGGACAAGACCTTGCGACTGTCGAATCTCGCCGACGGAGTCGCCGTGCGAGCGACGGCGGCTCATGCCGAATCGGTGTCCACCGTGACGTTCCGCGGAGACAATCTGCAACTAGCCAGCGGCGATGCGACCGGCGCGGTTTACTTATGGAACGTCGCCGACAGCGCTGCGCAGGGCGTGTTGCATGGTCACTCCGGACCGTTGAGCGGTCTGGTCTACGACCCCACAGGGCAGAAGCTGTTCTCATCCGGAGCCGACGGGACGATGCGTTTCTGGAATCTCCCGCAGGTCGCACCGACCGCTTTTGCCGGTCACACGCTGGGAGTCCGGGCGGTCGATCTTTCGGCCGATTCACTGCTGGCTGTGATCGGTGGAGCCGACGGCATCGTGCAGATCATCGACCCGAAGGGAGTCGTCACGGCAAAAGTGTTGGCCGGTCAACCAGGACCTGTGAACGCGCTGGCGTTGAGCGCTGACAAAACGCTGGTCGTCAGCGGTAGCGAAACGGGCATCCTCAGACTGTGGAACGCAACAGACGGCATGGACCGATTGACCCTCGCCGGCCACGTGGGAGCGATCCGCGATGTCTCCATACGACCGGACGGAAAACAGATTGCCTCCGCCGGAATCGACGGGTCGATTCGGTTATGGAACCTTCCCACACCATCCGTTCCGCTGGCCGGGCACACGTTGCCTGTTGCGGCATTGACCGTCAGCAAAAATGGCAAACTGGTGGCAACGGTCAGTGCCGACAAAACCGTGCGGCTGTTTACTGCGACCGATGGCAAACCAGTTGCACCCGCGACCGCAGCGTCGCTGACCGGGCACGCCGAAGCCGTGTCGGCTGTAGCTTTCAACGTAACAGGGACAGAACTGGCGAGTGGCGATGCGGCAGGCGCGATCCGCGTTTGGAAGGCAGCCGACGGCGCGGCGCAAGGCATCTTCAACGGACACACCGGTCCGGTCACCGGGCTGGTGTACAACGCCGCTGGCCAGAACCTCTATTCAACGGGAGCCGATGGCACGCTGCGAATCTGGAATCTCCCGCAGATCGCCGCGAAGCCGATTGCTGGTCACACGATGCCGGTGCGAGCGGTTGATCTGTCGGCGGATGGCACGATTTCAGTAACGGGGGATGCGGCCGGCAAAGTACAGATTACAGCTCTCGCCGGCGCCACTGCCGCTCCGCGAGTTCTGGCTGGCCAGACGGGGCCGGTTTCGTCGGTCGCTTTGAGTGCTGACAAAACTCTGGTGGTCAGCGGCAGTGATACCGGGATCGTCAAACTGTGGAACGCAGCCGACGGCGCGGACCGGTTGAGTCTCGTCGGACACACCGGCGCGATTCACGATGTGGTCGTCAGCCCAGATGGAAAACAGTTGGCATCGGCCGGCGCGGACGGCACGGTTCGCCTCTGGAATCTGCCGACGGCCCCCGAGCCGGTTGCCGGACACACGATGCCCGTCACTGCGGTGGCGGTCGATCCGAAGGGCACGCTGATGGCGACGGCGTCGATCGACGGAACCGTCCGAATCTCTCAGGTGGCGGACGGCAAGTTCGTGAGGGCTCTGGCTGGCCACAAAGGAGCGGTCAACGCTGTCGCGTTCTCGGCCACGGGAGCACACATCGCAACCGGAGGAGCGGACGGAACGGTCCGACTCTTTACAACGGCCACTGGCGTGCAGGCGGCGCTGTTCGAACACGGAGCAGCAGTGTCGGCAGTCGTGGCGGTCGGTAACGGCACACAGGTCATTTCCGGCGGAGCGGACAACATCATTCGTCAGTGGGACCCGGCCGCGAAAGCCGATGAAGAGACAAAGAAAATCAAACCACTGCGCGAGATCCCAGGACACGCCGGCGCCGTCACCAGTCTGGCTCTAACGGGAACGACGCTGGCATCCGGGTCGGTGGACAAAACCGTGAAGCTGTGGAACTCAGCGACGGGAGCGGCCGTGCGGTCGATCAATCATGCGTTCGCGGTGTCGAGTATCGCGTTCAGCTCGAACGGATTGCAGATCGCGGTCGGCGGTGCCGACCCGGCCGTCAAAACCTACACAGTGGCGACCGGTGCGCTGGTGGCGACTCTGGCAGGGTCGCCGACCGCCGTCACAGGCGTTGCGTTTTCGGCAACCGGGGAGCGAGTTGCGGCGACGTCAAGCGACGGTTTGCGCGTGTGGGACGCGGCTGGTCAACTGCTACAGCACCTGGCGACCGGCCCGGTTGCTCTGCGCGGAGCCGCGTTTGCCGCCAACGAAACGACGGTTGTTGCTGGAGCGGCCAACAACTCCGGCCGCGTCTTCACCGTCTCGCTGACGAAGCTGATTACCGCACATGAAGGAGCCGTGACCGGACTGGCCTACAATCCAGCAGGCACGATGCTGCTTTCCGGGGGAGCCGACAAGACCGTCCGCCTGTGGACGCTGGCAACCGGGGCAGCGAAAGCGTATGCGGGGCCGACGGCGGCGGTGACTTCTGTGGCGATCACGAGCGACGCCTTGCGCGTCGTCGCATCTAGCGCCGACAATACCGTGCATGTCTGGAATCTGGCCAGCGCGGCTGTCGAGGCAAAGCTGACTCATCCGGCAGCTTTGCAGGCGGCCTCTGCATCGGCTGACGGAAACCGCATCGCCACGTCGAGTGCCGACGGCATCGTGCGGCTGTGGGATACGGCGACTGGTCTGGTACTCGAACGATTCATCGGCCACACCGGAGTCGTCCACAGCGTCTCGGTCACTGGCAACGGAACAACCGTGCTGTCTGGAGGTGCCGACAAAACGGCTCGCGTCTGGACGGCCGCGGCCGAGTTCGTTGTGCCGGCCCACGAAGGCAAAGTCAGCGACCTGGCCGCCACGACCGTTGGCGGGGCACTCCATCTGGTGACCGGCGGCGAGGACAAAGCCGTCAAGCTGTGGGACGCAACCGGCAAAACCGTGCGGGCGTTCGCGGGCAGCACGGGTGCGGTAGCTCGCGTCGCTGCAACCAGCGATGGCCTCCACGTCGCCGCGGGCGGAGCGGACATGAAGGTCCACGTCTGGAAACTGGCCGACGCGGCGGTGACTCAAACAATTACAACGCCAGCAGCAATCACCGGCCTGGAATTCAACGCCGATGCTTCGCGAATCGCCGTCGGCGGTGCGGACATGCATCTTCGAGCGTACGTGGCGACTGATGGCATTCTGCTGGAAGACGTAACTCTGGCAGCAGCTCCGACAGACTTGGCGTTTGCTCCGGACGGTCGGACGCTGGCCATCGCTGCAGCCAACAATGGCGAGCTGCATACCCTGGCACTCGACCGGCTGATTTCCGGACATGTGGGCGCGGTGAATGCGCTCGCATTTCTGCCGGACGGCAAGCGACTGCTCAGCGGCGGTGACGACAAGACAGTTCGCTTATGGAACGCTGCTGATGGAACGGCCGTGCTGACGTGCGCGGGAATGACCGCAGCCGTTTCGGACGTCTCTGTGTCGGCCGATGGCCTGACAGCGATCGCTGGCGGGGTTGAAACAGCGGTGCGTCTGTGGAAGCTGCCCGCTGCCGCTGCGGCACCGGTCGCTCAACCGCTGGTGGCGACGGCCGAATTCATCACGCCAGCCGCCGTCAACGCGGTCGCGCTGAATGGTGACGCGGCGAGACTTGCGGCCAGCGGTGAAGACGGCCTGGTGCGGGTGTTCGATGTGGCGACCGGACGCGAACTCGAACGACTCGTCGGGCATGCCGGTCCCAGTCACGCTGTAGACTTTTCAACCGATGGCAAAACGCTGCTGTCCGGCAGCGAAGACAAATCGGCGAAGTTCTGGACGCTGGCTGCTGAACGCGTCGTGGTCGCTCACGAGGGCCCGGCCAGTGATCTGGCACTGCAGAAGACGGCGGGCGCGTTTCAGCTCGTAACGGGTGGTGCCGACAAACTGGTCCGACTGTGGAGCGCGACTGGCGAACCCGTCATCGATCTCGCCGGCGCAGCCGGTGCTGTCCTGTCGGTCGCCGCGAGGGCCGACGGAACGCAGATCGCCGCGACGACAGCCGACTCGAAACTGCTTGTCTGGACGCCCGACGGCAAGGCGGCTTTGACCGCCAGCGTGGCCAGTCCGGTACACTCGTTGCGGTACGGTGCCGCGGATCAGTTTCTGGCGGCGGGCAGTGCTGACAATCTGGTCCGGCTGTTGAGCCCACAGGATGGCCGCGTGCTGGAAGAGATTGGTCCCATCGGACCGGCTCCGGTCGCGAACACTCCGCCAGCGCCTGTCGATTCCGTTTCAGTCGCGGCCGACGGTCGTACGATTCTGGCCAGCGGGAATGCGAATGCAGGCACGCTCGTACGGCGTTCGTTGCTGACGATGGTCGACGCTCACACTGGCGGCGCGAATGCCGTCACATTTACCGCCGACGGAGCGATGCTGGTGACAGGCGGTGCGGACAAACTGGCTCGACTGTGGAGCATCCCGGTCGCCGCGCCGATCGAACCGGACAAAGTGCAGTTGAATGTGTTTGCCGGCCCAACAGACGCTATCACGGGAATTGATGTCACGGCTGATGGTGCTACTTTGGCGGCGGCGAGCGTAGATGGTTCCGTGCATACGTGGCCATTGACCATGGCACCGGCCGCCGCTCCGATCACGGCGACGGCGACGTTCGCTCACGGTTCGCCCGTGCGATCGGTCAGTCTGGCTGCGGACGGAACCCGCATCGCTGCCGGAGCCGACGATCAGCTGGTGCGAGTCTGGGATGTGGAGAGCGGACGTGAACTGCAGCGTTTCCCTGGTCACGAGGCCGCGGTGCTGTCTGTCGATTTTGCCGTCGACCAGAAGACTGTTATTTCGGCCGGTGCTGATAAGTTCGTTCGACTGTGGAACGTGGCCGCAACTCGCGTCCTCCAGGCGGATGCGACGTCCGTCAACGATCTTGCCGTGCAGGGCGTGGCTGCGGCGGCGAAGATCGTCACGGCCGGCGCCGACAAGACCGTCCGCCTGTGGACCGTCGAAGGTGTGGCGGCTGGTCAGTTGGCTGGTCCGATCGCCGAAGTGACCAGCCTTGCCGTGCGGCCGGACGGCAAGCAGGTTGTCGCCACGTCAGCTCTGGCGGTATTCGTCTGGGACCTGCCAGCGGCCCTGCCCGCCACACCGCTGGCCGCGACGTCTCAGTTCGTTACAACCGCCGCCGCGCATCGTGTGCAGTATCAGGCGGACGGAACTCAGTTTGCCGTCGGCACTGCCGATGGCCGGTTACAACTACACGACTCTGCCGACGCACGATTGCTGGAAGTTATAACACAGACGGCCCCCGTCACGACGCTCGCGTTCGCGTCGGACAAGCGGACGGTTCTGGTTCCGGGACTTGATAACGCAGCGACCGCACATCGAATGTCGTTCGTCAAACTGCTGGCTGGCCACGAGGGTGCGGTGACCTCCGTCGCGTTCCTGCCAACCGCGACATCTGTCTTCACCGCTGGAGCCGACAAGACGGTCCGGCAATGGAAGCTCGACGACGGCACACAGCTCGCGACGTTCGCCGGATTCACTGACGCCGCACTGAGCCTTTCGCTGAGCACCGACGGCAAAAAACTGTTCGCCGGCGGAGCAGACAAGACAGTGCTCGCCTGGGACGTCCCGGCAGCGGCTGTGGCAGCACCAATTGCTGCGATCGCGACGCTCACAAATCCGGCCGCCGTGCAGAATGTCAGCGCGAATACTGACGGCAGCCGCGTAGCAGCAACTGGCGCCGACGGCATCGTTCGCGTGTGGGACGTCGTCACCAGTCGCGAACTCGAACGCTTCGCCGGACACGAAGGCGCGGTGCTCGATGTCTCGTTTACGAGACAGGATTCTCAACTGTTAAGCACGGGCAGTGACAACTCCGTCCGCATCTGGTCTCCAACAGCGACGCAGGTCATTGTCGCTCACGAAGGCGCGTGCAACGACGTGGCGTTTGTGGCGGCCGGAGCACAGTTCGTTTCCGCTGGAGCCGACAAGCTGGCAAAGTTGTGGAACCTTGATGGCACGGAAGTTCGAAAGTTCGAGGGAGCAACCGATGCTCTGACGTCGGTCGCCGTGAAGCCGGACAACACTCAACTGGCAGCCGGTGGCGCTGACAAGTTCGTTTATCAGTGGAACATCGCCGACGCTGCATCGACCGCGAAGATCGAAACTCCGGCCGCCGTGCAGGACGTCACGTACGGCCCACAGGGAACGCGGCTGACGGCCGTGGGTGCTGCGGGAGCATTGCAGGTATTCGACTCGGTCGCGGGCGGCTTGTTGCACGAACTGAAAAGCGAAACGGCCTTGAACGATGTCGTGTTCACACCGTCGGGCCGTGAACTGTTAACGGCCGGAGCCGACAAGTCTCTCAGCGTGTGGGCGTGGGCGTCGCCTGTTGAAGTCAAATCGTTCGCCGGACACACGGGACCGGTTTATGACGTTACCTTCGCACCGGACGGGAAGACGATCGTTTCGGCCGGCAACGACGCGACGCTGCGGCATTGGGACCTCACTGCCGGCACGCAGATCCGACAGATCGCGGGGCACGAGGGTGCCGTCTATCAGGTCGCGTTTAACGCAGCCGGCACACAGATCGTCTCGGGTGGTCTCGACGGAACAGCGCGAATCTGGAACGCTGCGAACGGTGCGGGGGTGAAATCACTGGCGCTGGCAGAGGGCAGGACACCGGTCTTCGCCCTGAGCGTCAGTCCGAACGGCCAGCTGATTGCAACCGGCGGCAAGGATCAAACCGTGCGAGTGTGGAACGTCGCCTCGGGCGCCGTCACGCAGACGCTGACCGGCCACCCGGCAGCCGTGTACCGAGTCGGTTTCAACAAGGCGGGCACAAAGCTGCTTTCCTGTGGTCATTCCGGCGAAGTCAAGGTCTGGAACCTGGCCGATAGCAAATCTTTGTTCGACGTGACGGCTCCCGCCGTAGCTTGGTCAGCGACCTACGCGCCGGCCGGAGACCGCGTCCTGGTAACCTGCTCAAACTCGCACGCGTACTTCGTCGCGCTCCCGGCGGCGGCGCAGAACTGACGATTGTATCAGGACTAACACGTCAAAAGGTCCTTGAATGTCGCAGTGGCTTCCTGCACAGCAGCCATGAAATTTGTATAATCCACTGTGGTTGTCAGGCTTTGTCGCCCAGGGCAAATACGTTCAGCCTTCCATGGCATCCTGAATTTTTCCAGCAGGGTTAAAAAACTCAGCCGAATGCCGAAACACATGCAGGACTGGTTTTTCGGCGACTCAGAATCTCGGCCGCTTCAATTTTCGCATCTTGCCTTGGAAGCTGGTCGGTTTTCCTCTCCACGCCCGAGCGTCTGTCCAATGCACGTCACTCTCAAGCCTTGACACATTCTTTTCGCCGTTCTCTGCGGATGGCTCAACGAACGCCAGCAGCGGGTCATTGAGTTCCAGAACAACCAGATCGAAGTGTTGTTTGAAAAGCATGGGAAGAAGCGTGTGCCGTTGACTGGCGACCGACGTCGCGTGCTGGCTGGGTGACGTAAACCGTTACTGTCATCCGATTGAGGGCGCTCGGGTCGCTTCTTCGATCCCGGCTGTAGTCATGTTTGCACGCTCCGGTCGACCAGCCCGGAGC
>Ga0055584_100001059_pt1 | contig 26768 bp, 18 predicted proteins | sample OSDHelmetaG_FD_58716 | JGI IMG/M metagenome (GOLD analysis project Ga0055584, IMG submission 58716) | Pelagic marine sediment microbial communities from the LTER site Helgoland, North Sea, for post-phytoplankton bloom and carbon turnover... | ecosystem: Environmental > Aquatic > Marine >...
CCCGGTGCCACGGGTCTTGCCTCTTAACTCTCAGGTTACTTTCGCTTTGCAGGCCAGCGGTGCCCTTTGGGACATCGCCGGCGGGTGGAAGGTTTTCACGTCTCTTGCCGAGAGTCCGTGTCCTTCCCGCTTCCAGCGCTCAGTTTTGTCCGACTTTCGTCGGTTTTCGCCGGGCGGCCCACGAAGGGTCCGCCAGAGTCGCCGGTCACGTGCTGGTGCGCAGTAGCAACCGTATGCCTCATGGACAACTGCGATTCACCGCGGGTCGAAACGCCCCGCCGCTACTTGACTCGGCTCGGACCGGTTTCTGATCGATCCTGGCCGCCAAGCTCCTGATTTCGCGTACCGGCAGCGCGCGAACACTGCCGGAGGAGCCGGTGAATCCTGCCTCGAGCCAGACACCGCAAGCGGCATTCGTCCGAGGGACCGAGCCAACCAACCTGGCCCGATCTTTGCCCAGTCGCCTGGGTTTATCTTTGGATCGGAGGGGAGAAAACCGAGGCTTCCTCTGGCCGATCCAGTTCTTTCAAGGAACTACTGCTACTGTGCCATGGAAACAGCCCAAACCAATTGATTGTTATTTACGCGTTGTGCACCGGAAACAGGGAGTGGTTGGCATTTTATTGAGTTGTAACTGATTGATAACGAATGGTTTACGACCGGTGGATAACTATCCGGAGGATAACCTGAAAGTGGCACGGTTTACCGGGGAATTTTGGCAGCAAAAAAGCCGCCCGAAGGCGGCTGCGAAAGGGGTCAATGGTCTGTCTGAGAGACCTATTTTTTGCCGGCGGACTTTTTCTCGGCGGCGGCGGTCTTTTTACGCTTCAAGTAGGTGATGCGGCGGCGGCGTTTCTCGACTTTACTGTGTTGCTGTCCCATAATTCGTTCTTGTGTTTGCGGTTCTAAAAAATCGGCCCGGAAATATGCGTTTTCGGCAGTTTCTATTCAACATCATTCTTCCGTTGCTCTTCGCAGGGGGCTTCGTCGGCTGTGAAACGCCCAAGAAGAAGGGCGGGCCCAAGATCCCCAAGGCGACCAAGAACAATATCTCGACCATTCGGTTTCACATCGAAGCTCATCCGTCGGATGGCGATCGCACGATGATGGCGAAAGTGGGGCGGACACGTCCGATGCAAATGATTCTCATGGCCAGTCCGATGATCACCGAAGCCAATGTGATCAAAGCGGAAGCTTGGGATACCACGGATGACCTCGTCGCCATCCGCTTGGAGCTGGACCGTATCGGCCGGCGAACGCTGATGATCAATTCCGGTTCGCAGCGCGGCGGTCGCATGGCGGTGTCCAGTCACTTTCCCGATCAGCACTGGATCGGGGTCGTACGTTTTGACCGGGTGATGACCGAGGGTGTCATCACCTTCATTCCTGATGCCACCCCGGAAGAGTCTGACCGCATTGTGAAGGGCCTCAATATTGTGGCTGCGAAATTGGCCGACGACCGCGACGAAGACGATCTATAGTGAGCCGTCGACCGTTTATCATCGGAGTGATAGTGGTGCTGCTCACGGCAGCTCTGCAATCGTTTGCCCAATCTTTCTATCTTCCCACGCCAAATCGGGAGATCTTCAAATCGGGGAATGAAACCCGGTTCTATGCTCCCACTCCCGGCCGTGATTGGATCAGCGGCTCGTATGGCTGTGTGCGTTCCGAGGGATATCAGTTCCACGAAGGCATCGATATTCTGCGGGTGGACACCGATCGACGTGGTGAACCGGTGGACCAGATTCGCGCCACCGCCGGCGGAACGGTCGCCTACGTCAGCGGCAGCTCCGGCAATTCAAACTACGGCAAATACGTCGTCCTCCGTCACTACGTGGAAGGGATCTCGGTCTACTCCCTCTATGCCCACCTGAGCACGGTTTCTTCGGCCATGAAACCGAACGCGGTGGTTCGTCCCGGTCAATCGGTCGGGACCATGGGGAGGACGTCCAACACGCGTTCCGCCATCGGCAAGTACCGGGCGCACCTTCATTTCGAAATCGCCTTGGTTGTAAACGATCGCTTCAGTGATTGGTACAAGAAAGAGTATCGCGGTGGCGTGAATGTTCACGGTGTCTGGAACGGTCGCAATCTCATTGGGCTCGACCCCACTGCGATTCTGCGCCGCCAACAGACCGATGGCCAACGCTTCAGCCTGTTAAATCTCATTCGTGGTGACCGCGAGATGTTCCGGGTGTTGGTGCCCAAGAAAGACTTCTTCTTCTCCCGCTACTACCGTCCGTTGATGCGCCGCAATGCGGTCGCGGAGAAGGAGGGTGTTGACGGCTACGAAATCGTGATCAACTACGCCGGCATTCCCTGCCAGTTGATTCCGCGTTCGAAGAACGAGGTCGAATTCGGCAAGAGCTACACGTTGCTCAAAGTAGACGACACCCTCGCCCGCCAGCGGCGCTGCCGCAAGCTGCTCCAGTTCAAGGGTGGGAAATGGAGTCTCAGTACGTCTGGCAAGCGCTTCCTCGACATGCTCACCTATCGCTGAAAGCGATGCGTTCATGCGCAATTAATACAAAGCCTGCGTAATTCGATCCAATACTCGGGTCGGACCAAGCGTCATATTCTGCGGTGTGTTCACCCGGGTCACCTTTCATCTACTCGTAATGGCGTTCGCAGTGCTGACGTCTGTCGCCGCTGACAAGGTCAGCTTTGGGCGCGAAATATTGCCCGTCCTTTCGGATAATTGTTTCAGCTGTCATGGCCCCGACGAATCACATCGCAAGGCTGGGTTGCGTCTTGACCAGCGGGAAGCAGCGATCAAGTTGAGGGCCATCATTCCCGGTAGAGCGGATGCCAGTGAACTGATCGCCCGGGTCATTACGAAGGACGCGGACGATCTGATGCCACCAGCGGATTCGCATAAGGAACCGTTGACATCGAAACAGATCAGCCAGCTGAAACGTTGGATCAACGAAGGGGCTGAATGGGGCCGGCATTGGTCCTTCGAAAAGCCCGATCGTCCATCGCTGCCGCTGAACGATGTGCATCCGATCGATGCGTTCGTCCGAACACGCCTGACCAAGAACAAACTCCCGCTGGCAAAACCTGCCGCGCCCCATACGCAGCTGCGCCGAATTTCGTATGATCTCACCGGACTGCCTCCAACCCGCGAAGAAAGCGCGCAGTTTCGCAAGAACCCATCGGATCAAGCCTGGGAAGATTCGATCGATCGATTGCTGGCCTCCCGGCACTTCGGTGAACGAATGGCGATGTGGTGGCTGGATGCGGCTCGCTACGCGGATACCGACGGTTTCCAGCAGGACAAGACGCGCAATAACTGGCCTTGGCGCGACTGGGTGGTTGAGGCCTTCAACGCGAACCTACCGTTCGATCAGTTCACCATCGAGCAATTTGCCGGCGACCTCCTACCCAAGGCAACCGAGGAGCAGAAACTGGCCACCTGTTTCCATCGCAATCACATGTGCAACGGCGAAGGCGGACGACACCCCGAAGAGTCACGCATCGACTACGTCCTCGATCGGGTGAACACGATGGGCACGGTCTGGCTCGGGTTGACGCTCGGCTGCACGCAATGCCACTCCCACAAATTTGATCCGGTTTCCCAACACGATTACTACCGCCTCTCCGCCTTCTTCAACAATCTGGACGAAGACGGTCGGGCCGGCAGCGGAGCCAAGCCGTTCATGAAGTATCAATCGCCCTATGCGGAGCGGGCGGTCAAGGAAGCCGAGACCTGGCTGAAGAAAGTGAAACCGATCCGGGACGCCAGTCGCGTGGCCGCAATGGAGCGTTTCAAACCGTGGCTCGAAGAACGGGTCAGGGAGGTGAAAAATGGTTTCACCAACTGGCACGTGGCGAAAGCCGTCAGCCTGCATTCCGTGGAAGGAACCGAACTGGCGCAAAACGAGCAAGGCATCGTGCGGGCCGGCGGGCTCAATCCCTTCCAAGACGACTACCACCTGCGGATACGTCCAACACTCAAGCGCATCACCGGGCTGCGACTTGAGGTCTTCCCTGATCCCACCCACACGGGCGGGCGGCTTTCCCGCGGTGACAGCGGCAACTTCATTCTCTCCGACGTAAAACTAATGTTGCGCCGCGATGGCAGTTCGCAGGTTCGCGACATCGAGTTCGCCAAGGCAGTTGCGAGCATTGAAAAGGGGAAGGTGAAGGGTAGGAACTACGGCAAGATCGGCGACACCTTGGACGACGATCCGCGCAACGGTTGGACGGTCGAGGAAAAGGATACCACGAATACGCTGACCGGCGTCTTTGCGTTGGCGGAGCCGTTGAGCTTGGCACGGGGCGAGGAACTGGTGTTTGTGATGTTGCATCGTTCCACGACGGGGGATGCCAACATCGGCAAGTTTCGCATCTCAGTAACCGACCAAACCGGCAATGCCGTGCGCAGCCTCAAGCCGATGCCGATGAAACTGCTCGCAGAGGCTAAACCCCAGGATGGGAATTCTGTCACCGGCGCGCTCCGTTCCTCCCTGTTCGAACAATTCCTCGTGGATGACGCCGATTGGCAACGCAAGAAGGCGGCGTACGATGAAGCCAATTCCCAATTGAGCGAATTCAAACGCGCCGCCGGGAAGTTGAACGTCATGGTGATGGCTGATCGCAAGGAGACACGCGATTCCCACGTATTGATTCGCGGTGTCTGGGACAAGAAAGGCGACATTGTCCGGCCCGCCGTTCTGCCCGAGATTCTCCAACATCCTGCGAGCCAGACCACCAACCGACTCGCCCTCGCAAAATGGTTGGTTTCGAAAGACAACCCGTTGACCGCCCGCGTTATCATGAACCAACTCTGGCAACTCATGTTCGGCGCGGGACTGGTTCGCACCCCGGAAGATTTTGGATTGCAAGGCGAGCAACCGACCCACCCGGAACTTCTCGATTGGTTGGCGGTCGAGTTCATGGAAAGCGGCTGGGACATCAAGCACGTGCTGAAGACGATCGCGATGAGCGCCACCTATCGGCAATCCAGTGAAGTCACACCCGTGTTGCTGGAACTGGATCCGGAGAATCGACTGCTCGCGCGAGCCCCGCGATTTCGACTGCCGAGTTGGATGATTCGTGATGGTGCTTTGAAAGCCGCCGGTCTGTTGAATCCCGCCATCGGGGGGCCTCCCGTGCGTCCTTACCAACCGCCTGGTGTGTGGAAGGAGAATTTCATGGGCCGCTTCATCTACAAACCCAGCGTCGGTCCGGCCCAATTCCGTCGCACACTCTACGCATTCTGGCGCCGCTCCAGTGCGCCCACCTTTCTGTTCGACAGTTCCCAACGTCGCACGTGTGAGGTTCGTCCCCGACGGACCAACACCCCATTGCAGGCACTCACCCTGCTGAACGATCTTTCGATGCTCGAAGCTTCCCGGCACATCGCGGCAAATGCCCTCGCCGGTGGAACCAAACCCGCGGCACGCGTTCGTTTCATATTCGAGACTGCCGTCGGACGATCCCCTTTGCAGACCGAAGCCAAGATCGCTTTTGGAGAGCTTCAGCAGGCGCAGAAGTTCTATCGGGAAAACCCCGAGGCGGCCTCCGCTTTTCTTGATCGGGGCCAGACGATTCTCGCCCAGCACAATCAGCCTGCTGAACTCGCCGCGGCAACCTTGGTCGCCAGCATGATTCTCAATCTCGACGAAGCCATCACCCATGAATAGTCCCGAGCCACAAACGCAATTGCCCCGGAGACTGTTCCTGCAACAGGCGGGACTCAATCTCGGTGCCGCCGCCTTGGGGAATCTGCTGCTGGGCAATTCCGCGCAGGGCGCAAAGTTGGCGGACGTGCGGCACTTCGCCCCGAAAGCCAAGCGAGTCATCTTCCTCACCCAGTCTGGCGGGCCGTCGCAGATCGAGCTGTATGATCACAAACCCGGATTGACCAAGTGGGCAGGCGAGGAACTGCCGGCGAGCGTTCGGCAAGGTCAGCGGCTGACGACGATGACGGCGAATCAGAAGCAGCTCATCATGCCGTCCCGCACGAAATTCCTGCAGCACGGTCAGTCGGGCGCGATGGTCGGTGAATGGCTGCCGCACATTGGATCCGTGGCCGATGACATCTGTTTCATCAACTCGATGACCACCGATCAGATCAATCACGCGCCCGCGATGACGCGCTTTCTGACCGGCCATCAGATTCCCGGTCGCCCCAGCGTAGGAGCGTGGGTGAGTTATGGCCTTGGCAGCGAGAATCGCAATCTGCCGGACTACGTCGTGATGATCTCCAAGATGAAGCGACCCAGTGATCAGCCGCTCTACGAATACTATTGGGGCAGCGGCTATCTGCCGTCGGTGTACCAGGGGGTGAAGCTTCGCAACGCCAAGGAGCCCGTGCTCTACCTGCGCGATCCCGAAGGTCTTCCCCGCCATCTCCGCCGAGGCATGCTCGACGGCTTGGGGAAACTGAATCGTATCCGCCACGAACAGACCGGCGATCCGGAGATCGAGACGCGCATCCAGCAATACGAAATGGCGTTCCGCATGCAGACCAGCATTCCGGAACTGAACGATCTGTCCGATGAGCCCGAATCTTCTTTTGAACTTTACGGGCCGGATTCCCGCCGCCCGGGTAGCTACGCCGCCAATTGCATCCTTGCCCGTCGTCTCGCTGAACGGAACGTCCGCTTCATCCAACTCTTCCATCCCGACTGGGACCACCATTCTCGCCTGACCAGTTGGTGCACCGCCCGCTGCCGTGACACCGATCAGGCCAGCGCCGCCTTGGTCCGCGATCTCAAGCAACGTGGTCTGCTCGATGACACGCTCGTGATTTGGGGCGGCGAGTTTGGTCGCGGCGTTGCCGGACAAGGCAAATGGAACAGTCCCGAAGGTGGGCGCGATCATCATCCCCGATGTTTCACCGTCTGGATGGCCGGCGGCGGCATCAAGCCCGGCATGAGCTACGGTGCCACTGATGAATTCAGCTACAATGTCGCTGAGAAACCCGTGCACGTCGCCGACCTTCACGCCACTGTACTCAACCAACTCGGAATCGACCACGAACGCTTCACTCACCGCTTCCAGGGCCTCGACTTCAAACTCACCGGGGTCGAACCCGCCCACGTCGTCCGCGATATTCTCGCCTGAACATCAATTCCGACCAGACGGGGTAATCGATTTGTGAGCCAGGCTCACAAGAACGGATTGGATTCCGACAATGCGCGGTATCGACCGAAGGCCGGCGGTCGGGTATGCGTCTAGGACACCGTGCCTGTTCCGGATATGTCTATTCAGAAGCGAATCCTATCTTGGTTGAGCGTGCCGCTCATAATGGTCTGCTCGCTGTCGCCGGCCGCTGATATCAGTTTCAATCGCGACATCCGTCCCATTCTTTCCGATCGCTGCTTTCATTGCCATGGCCCCGACGAGCACGAACGGAAGGCGAAGCTGCGGCTAGACACCGCCGACGGACCGGAAGGTGCCTACCGATTGCGCAAAGGCACGGCCGCCATCACTCCCGGTTCTTTGGCCAAGAGTGAGCTTTGGGCCCGGATCACATCTACTGATCCGGATGAATTGATGCCGCCGCCCGACGCGCACAAGCAGGCCTTGAGTGCTGACGAAAAGGAACGATTTCGGAAGTGGATCGAAGCCGGTGCTGCCTACGAAGACTTCTGGGCCTTTGTGCGTCCGGCAATGCCGGTCCTGCCCAAATCGACCGAGACTCAACCGATCGATCACCTTGTCCATCGACGTCTCCAGTCGGAAGGGATGGAACCGACCCGCCGGGCTGACAAACGCACGCTTGTTCGCCGCGTCAGCCTCGACCTCACCGGTTTGCCTCCGACACGAAAGGAAATCCGTGAATTCCTCGATGACGCTTCGCCCAAGGCCTACGAACGCATGATCGATCGCTTGTTAAAAAGTCCGCACTACGGGGAGCACATGGCGAAGTATTGGTTGGACCTCGTTCGCTTCGCGGACAGCAACGGCATTCATCATGATCACTATCGTGATCTTTCACCCTACCGCGACTGGGTCATCCGCGCGTTCAACACGGATCTGCCCTTTGATGACTTCACGCGCTATCAACTCGCCGGAGATCTTTACCCGAAAGCGACCCGGGACCAGTTGATCGCGTCCGGATTCAACCGGCTTCACCTGATTATTGACCGTGGCACGGCGTTACCCGAGGAGAGCTTCACCCGCAACGTGTTGGATCGCGTTACTGCGGTGGGTACGGCTTTCATGGGGCTGACAGTGCAATGCGCCGTATGCCACGACCACAAATACGACCCAATCACCGCCAAAGATTTCTATTCGCTCTCCGCATTCTTCAACAATCTGGACGCGAAATCTGAAACCGGCGGTCGCCGAGGACCCGATTTCAAACGCGGTCTGCAAGAGCCCTACATCAGCCTTGCCACCGAGGAACAGGAAGCCCGGTTGGCAGAATTGGAAGAGCCGGTGAAAGCCGCTCAGAAGAAACTGGCCCAAGCTCGCAAGGCGGAGAAGGAAGCAGGCAAGGATGCGGCGAAGAAGAAGGCAGCTGTCGCACAGGTCAAGGCGGCCGACAAGGCGTTCAAATCCGCCGAAGCCAAACGTGATCGGTTCAAGGAAACCATGCCGGCTGCCATGGTGATGAAGGAACGGGAGGAAGTTCGGCCGGCGAACATTCTCATCCGCGGCGCTTACGACAACCCTGGTGAAGAGGTCGCCCGGGACACCCCGGCATTCCTGCCGCCGATGAAGAACACGAAGGAATTGAAGACCCGCATGGATCTTGCGAACTGGTTTGTCGATCGGGACAATCCGCTGACTGCCCGCGTCACCGTGAATCGTTTCTGGCAGCAGTTGTTCGGCGTCGGCTTGGTGCGAACGTCCGAAGACTTCGGCGCGCAGGGCGAGTGGCCGACGCATCCCGATCTGCTGGACTACCTCGCTGTCCGTTTCATGGAATCCGGCTGGGATGTGAAGTCCCTGCTGAAGGAAATCGTTCTTTCCGAGACCTATCAGCAATCATCGATCGCAACACGGGAGGCCTACACGGCCGATCCGGAGAACCGCCTTCTGGCGCGGGGTTCACGGTTTCGCATGGATTCAGAAATGATCCGCGACCAGATGCTCGCCACCAGCGGTCTGCTCAACCGCGAACTCTACGGCAAGAGTGTGAAGCCGCCGCAACCGACCGGGCTGTGGAAAGCCATCGGCATGCCGAGTTCCTATCCCAAGGAATATGTGCCGGACACCGGCGACAAGATCTACCGTCGCAGCGTTTACACGTTTTGGAAACGCGGTATGCCGCCACCCCAAATGACCATTCTCAATGCGCCGACCCGGGAGGAATGCACGGCCCGACGTGAGCGGACCAATACACCTCTCCAAGCCTTGTTGTTGCTGAATGAAGCCGAGTATCTGAGGTTGGCGAATCACCTCGCGCGGGAGGTATTGGCCCGGCCGAACGGAACGGCAACCAAGCGGATTGATGCGATCTACGAAACGATCACTTCTCAACTCCCTTCCGTCACCGAGCGCCAGTCCTTCCTGGAATTGGCGACGGATCTGGAATCGCTCTATCGCAAATCGCCCAAGCTCGCGGATGAGATGATCGGCCAACCATCGCCACCGGAGAAAAGCTCACGGGCAGAACTCGCCGCATGGACCATGCTCACCAGCGCCGTCTACAACCTCGACGTCACCAAGAACCGTCAGTAAGCCATGATTGAACATCTTCACGATCCCAACTGGTCGCAGGCAAGGCGGCAATTTTTGAAGACCTCCGGAATGGGTGTGGCGGCCAGCGCTCTGGGAGCCTTGCTGCCCCAGAATGCCAATGCCCGGAACGAGGCCGCACTCTCCGCTCCACACAGAAAACCACGCGCGAAGCGCGTCATTTTTCTTTTCATGGCCGGCGCGCCGAGTCAGCTGGATCTGTTCGACTACAAACCCGGTCTGCAGAAACGCTTTCGCGAACCCTTGCCGCCCAGCATCAGCATGGGCCAGCGGGTGACCGCGATGACCAAGGGCAAGACCCAGCTGGTCGCACCCTCAATGTTCGGCTTTCGCCGCGCCGGCAAGAATGGCATCTGGATGAGCGATCTGCTGCCACATATGTCGAAGGTGGCCGACGATCTCTGCATCGTGAATTCGTTGAACACCAACGCGATCAACCATGATCCTGGCAAGAACTTCGTCTGCACCGGTTCGGAAATCCCCGGCCGCCCGAGCATGGGCGCATGGCTCAGCTACGGTCTCGGCACCATGAACCGTGACCTGCCCGATTTCGTCGTGCTGAATTCCGCCTACTGGACGGGTGGCAGTCGTAACACTCAAGGTCTCTACAGCCGTCTCTGGGGCAGCGGTCCGTTGCCCTCGCGTCATCAGGGCGTGAAGTTCCAGACTTCGGGCGATCCGGTACTTTTCCTTTCCAATCCCAAGGGCGTGGATTCAACGATCCGCCGGCGCATGCTCGACACGGTGAGTTCGGTAAACCGCGAACACTTGTCCACGATTGGTGACCCCGAGATTGAGACGACCATCGCCCAACAGGAGATGGCCTTTCGCATGCAATCCTCCGTGCCCAAATTGACCGATGCGGATGGCGAACCGGAATCCATTCTCGATCTCTACGGTCCCGAGGTGAAGAAGAGCGGCTCCTTCGCCCGTAACTGTCTGCTCGCGCGGCGCATGGTCGAACGCGGGGTTCGATTCATCCAGGTTTTCCATCGCGGTTGGGATCACCACACGATCCTGCCCAAGCAACTGCCCGGTCAGGCCTTTGACATCGACCAACCCTGCGCCGCCCTGATTCGTGATCTCAAACAACGCGGATTGCTCGAAGACACACTCATCGTTTTCGCCGGTGAATTCGGCCGCACAGCTTTCTGCCAAGGTGTTCTCGAAAGGGACAATTACGGACGCGATCATCATCCGCGTTGTTTCTCCGGTTGGCTCGCCGGCGGTGGCATCAAGGGCGGGATGACCTACGGCGAGACCGACGATTTCAGCTACAATGTCGTCCAGAACCCCGTCGCCATCCGTGATCTCCACGCGACCATGCTTCACCAACTCGGCGTGAAACACGAGGGGCTGACATTTCCCTTTCAAGGCCTCGACCAACGTCTCACCGGCGTGGAGCCGGCCCGTGTCATTCACGACATACTGGGCTGAGGGATTATCTCAGCGAACTCGCCTTGTGATCAGAACCGCGCGGTCAGCTCGATAATGAAATTGCGTCCGGGCATGTTTTGTCCGGAGCCGTGTACGCGATAGTCCTGGTCAAAGACATTCTCGATGGCGGCGTTGGCGGAGAGATTCTTCGTGACGTTCCAGGCACCGCGAAGATGAACAACCGCATAGCCGGGAGTGCCGCCGGTGGGAATGCGCTGGGTGTCACCGGCATCGCGAGTGGAAAGTTTGTCCGCCTTTTCAGCCAGCATGACGACCGTTTCGAGCCACCAGGCATCGGCCTGGCTGTCCCAACGCAGCCCGACCTGTGCGCTCAACGGCATCAGACGATCGAGGTATTCGCGCCGAGCGACCGAAGCAGCGGTGGGAAAGGTGTCCACCTGGCCCTCGACCCAGGCGAAATTGCCGAAGAGGGTCCATTGTTCGTGCGCCTTCCAAGAGAGCCCCAGTTCGACTCCCTGCACGTAGCCGTTGCCGACATTGCCCTTGGTGATCTCGGGCATGCCGCCGATCAATGCGCCGGTGGGAAAGCGAACGATCTGGTCATCAATCAAAGTATAGAAGCCGTTGAGTTCGGCAGTGAGGGTTGGCTGCCGGAATTGCACTCCGGATTCGAAGCTGAGATATTTTTCGGGATCGAGATTCAGCGATGCGGTTTCCACCTCGCCACTACGAGAGACATCGAAACGGGTCAGGTCCGAAAGGTTGGGTGCCCGATAGCCCTGCGCCACGGCCAGATGCCAGCTGAGCCGATCGGGGATGACCTGCCAACCCAGTCGGGTTTCGCCGACGGCCGAATGCCAGCTTCGCGAGACGGATGTCCGCAGAGTCGTGAGCGGGTCCCGGACGCTGTCGGCATTCGCGGCGGCATACCCGTAGCGGCCACCGAAGGTCCATTCCCAGCGGGGTGCCAAACGGATGTGATCCTCGATGTAGGCGCCGAAGAGATCGTAGTTCGCATCATCGCCCACAGGTCCTTGAATGGTATTGCCCGAGGAATAGCTGCCAACGGCGTCACGGTAGTATTCAAAGCCGTAGGCCAGGCGACCGATCGTGGTCTCACTTTCGGCACGACTCCAGAGGCCGAAGGAGTCCACATTGAACCCCTGCCAGTCGAATCGCGCCCCGGTGCGGGCGCGATAGCGGTCTTCCTTCTGCCGCTGCCATGAGGCGCTCAAGACCAAGCGGTCGACCCATTCATTGACGCTTTCATCGCGCAGTTGGACGTAGGCGAGCTGACGATGTTGATCCAGGGAGCGTTGCAGTTCCGTACCGACCGCCGTGCCGGCGAAACTGCGGGCAAAGACGGTGCGATGCGTGCGCGGCACATCTTCAAGCCGGGCATTCTGATAGGCGAAGGAAAGCCGGGCACCGTTCGCGAGCCGATGCTCCAGCTTGAGGTCGAAGTCCAGTTCGTCATAACCGGCATTGGGTTGCCGACCGATATCCCGCCCGCCGATCAGATCGCCAAAATGCTTGCGCGTGCCCCCCAGCAGGAGCGCCGTTTCGTCAGTGAAAGAAAGATGTCCCTCGAACCGACCAACATGGGAGTTTTCCGCGCTGGAAATGCGGTAGCCGGCCAAGGCCTGCCCGGAGTAATCCAAGGCGCTCTGCGACACTGCGTCAACGCTGGCACCGATCGCATCCGAACCGTTGCGCACGCCGGAAGTACCCTTGCGGACATCGAGCCGACTCAAGAGATGAGCATCTACGGTGTTCCAGTATTGGTTCGGACCGGAACGGAACGTGGAGTTGTTCAGGCGAATGCCGTCGATGGTGAAAAGGTTGCGGAAGCCCGTGAAGCCGCGGACATAGGGTGATCCCTGCCCGTGGGAGGTTTCCTGAACCATCACGCCGGGAACCTCACGCAGCGCCTGCGGAGTTGTGCGAAAAAGTCTTTGCCGGAGCATGTTCCGGTTGAGCGTCACCGTTCCAGCATCCGCGAAGGCAGGAACATTTGCCGTATTGGTGACGCCCTGAACAACCACCGGTGCCAATGCTTGCGGCTCTCCTGACGCAGCCGCGAAACCCACCGGGACTGCCAGCGGGAGGGCTGCCCAAATGAGTGCTATTACGATCGGTTGGCGGGTGGATGGCATCCGCCTTCTTGTGACAAATCCGCGACGAAGAATTCAAGTCTTCACTGCCTCTGTCGCAGGAGAACTTCTCCTTTACAGGCGCTTGGGATTGATGGGCTCGTCAGGGACGAGCGGAGCGGCCTTTTTCCCGAACAATCCGCGAAGGTTTTTGATCCGGGAAGCGTGCTTCGGGTCCGCGGCGAGATTGTGGATTTCGTCCACGTCGTTCGCATGGTCGTATAGTTCACGGCCAGCCTTGCCACCGTCCCATTCAACATAGCGGAAGCGCGCGGTGGTCACGGCGCGGCCCATGATGGGTTTGCCATTGTTCGGTCGCACAACCTGCGTGATGGCGGGGTGATCCCAGCGGCGATTGGGCTGCTCCAACAGGGGAGCCAGGCTGCGACCCACGGCCGTCTTGGGAACCTCCAACCCGGCCAGGTCGGCGATGGTCGGATAGAGATCGATGAATTCCACGACGCGCCGACAAACCCGACCGCGAACTTTTGCGTTGGGCTTGGCTATGATCACCGGCGCGCGGGACGATTCGTCAAAGAGAGTTCGCTTCTGCCAGAGATGGTGTTCACCGAGTTGGTAACCATGGTCGCTCCAGAACACGATCAACGTCTTGTCCATGAGCTTCAGACGATCCAGAGCATCGAGCAGGCGACCGACCTGGGCGTCGATGAAACTCACGTTGGCGTAGTATGCCTGCAGCGATTTCCGCAGGGCGTTGTCGGGAAGATCATAGTTAGGCAGCGGAATGTTGTGCGGTATCGCGGCGGCGGGAATGTCATCGCGATCACCGAAGGGGACTTCCGGGAGATCGATGTCGCCCAAGGGATACATGTCGAAATATTTCTTCGGGGCGACGTAAGGGGTGTGAGGTCGAAAGAAGCCGACACCGAGGAAGAACGGTTCGTTCTGCTTCTGCTCCATCAGCTTGATCGCCTCGGTGGTGATCATGCCGTCGGTCTGTTCTTTGTCGCTTCCGTCGGCGGCCAACCAGCTCATGGCGGCGCTGATCTTCTTCCAGGGAGTCGGATTGACGATCAGGTGTTCCTCGTCCTTGTCCCGGCCCTTCGGATTCACCACATGCTGCCAGGAGGCCGGGTCGTCCGCGCCATCCGTGCCGATGCTGGCGGGAACGTTGTAGTGGTAGATCTTGCCGACGCGGGCGGAGTACCAGCCGTTGTTCATGAACAGCTGCGAAAGCGTTACCGACTTCGGAAACTTGTCCCGGAAATTCCGGTCGAGATCATAGACGCCAATCGTGTCGGGGCGCATGCCGGTCATCACCGAAGCCCGGCTCGGATTGCACAGGGGAATCTGGCAATACGCGCGCTCGAAATAGACACCGCGGTCGATCAGGCGGTCAATGTGCGGCGTCCGCAAGCCGGCGGGCTTGTTGCGACCGAAGGTGTTGCCCAGATCGTCCACGGCGAGGAACAGGACGTTCAGTTTGGAATCGGCCGCGTAACCGGCGGTGAGACTGGTGGCGAGCAACCAGAGGGCGAGACGTATTTTCATGCGGGAGTTCAATCGTTGTCGTTGGTGAAGCGGAACACGGTGGTGGAGCGAAACTCCTCACCGGGACGAAGCACGGTCGAGGGAAAGTTCGGATGATTCGGACTGTCTGGAAAATGTTGCGTTTCCATGGCGAAGCCGGCGTGACGGCCATACTTCACACCGCCGACCCCGGTAAGATCCGTCTTCTTGCCGTTCAGAGTGTAGAGCTGAGCACCGGGTTCAGTCGTCAGGATTTCCATAACGCGACCAGAATCCGGATCGCGCGCAATCGCCGCCGTGCGCAAGTCGCCGGGTTTCCCACCGATGACGTAGCAATGATCGTAGCCGCCGGTGGCATCGTAAAAGTCTTCGATTCGTGCGCCGATCTTCGTCGGCTTGCGGAAGTCGAGGCCGGTGCCCGCAACCGTCGCCAGTTCACCAGTGGGGATCAATCCTTCTCCGGGAACCACATAGCGAGATGCGGGGATCGTGAGTTCGTGATTCAGGATATCGCCCAGGCCCGCGAGATTGAAGTAGCCGTGGTTGGTGAGATTGATGACGGTCGGTTTCGTGGTCTCGGCGCGATACTGGATGCGAAGTTCGTTTCTGTCGCTGAGCAGATAGACGACGCGCACATTCAGTTTTCCGGGGAAACCTTCTTCGCCATCCCAGGCAACGTAGTGAAAGGCAGCGGCATTGGCTCCGTGCCGGGAGCCGCCCCAGAGGACTTTTCCAAACCCGGTTCGTCCACCATGGATGTGATTCTTGCCGGCGTTGCGCGTCACGTTGATAACTTTGCCATCGAGCGTGAATTTTGCGCCGGCGATTCGATTTGCAAATCTCCCGATCACCGCACCAAAGGCTGGATGCCGGCCGAGATACTGCTTCAGATTGTCAAAGCCGAGTGTGACATTCGCTTTGTTGCCGTCGCGGTCCGGTACGTGGAGTTCAGTCAGCGTCGCACCGTATTCCGTGACCTTTGCGATCATCCCGTTGGCATTCTTGAGGGTGAAGATCTTCACTTCCCGGCCATCCGGCATCTGGCCGAATGTTTCGACACTGATGGCGGATCGCAATGTTCCAGCTCCGACAGCCAAAAGTGCCACGGAGAGAACCTGGATGAGAATGCGTTGGAATTTCATTTTCGCTGCTTGGTCTTTTTCTTCGGCATCTCCCGGCCCATGCCGGTGTACCAGTCGATGTAGAGTTGCTTCATTCGTTCCAGTCGAGCGGGCTCTGTAGGGGCCAGATTCGAGAGTTCAGTGGGGTCGTTGCGAAGATTGTAGAGTTCCCATTCACCTGACGGGACTGATTTCGTGACCAGTTTCCTATCCCCGTCGCGAACGAAGGCCTTGTTCGCGAATTCGTTGAACACGATCCGCTGCGGCATGGGCTTGGCCACAGTCAAGGTGGGCAACATGCTCACACCATCCAAGGGGGCCAGTACGTGACCGTCATGTTTCTTGGGATAAGCCACCTTGGCGGCATCCAGGCAGGTCGGCATGAGATCGATCAGGTGCGCGAAGTCCCTGGGATTGATCTTTCCCGGTTCCCGGATACCCCGCGGCCAATGTGCGATAAACGGGGTCGCCACCCCGCCTTCATGGCTCATCGTCTTCCACCAGGTGAAAGGGGTGCAGGACGCATTGGCCCAAGACGGACCGTAGCCTTGAAATGTCTCTTCGGGTCCGGGGTAGATTCCCGGGCCGTAGCCGACCTGAATTGTTTTGCCTTCACGGGTCTCGGCCTTGCCGCCCAGACAGTTGACGCCGTTGCCGCGCCCAATGTTTTCAGGGGATCCACCGTTGTCGGACATGAACATGATGAGCGTGTTGTCGAAGGTCTTCGCTGACTTGAGCGCCGCTACGATGTGGCCAATGCCTTGGTCCATCCGGTCGATCATCGCGGCGTAAACCGCCATGCGATGCGCCTCCCATTTCTGGTCCACCGAATTCCAGTCTTTCACCTTCTGGTTCGGCGGACTCAGCCTGGAATTCTTCGGCACGACACCCAACTTCTTCATCTTGGCAAAGCGGCGGCGACGCAATTCCTCCCAGCCGATCTTATAGGTGTCCCGGTATTTCTCGATGTCTTCTGGCAACGCCTGAATCGGCCAATGAGGGGCGGTATAGGCGACATACATGAAGAAAGGTTTGTCTGGCGATTCGTCAGCATGAACGCGAATGTTCCTGGCCACGTCCTCGCTGATCGCATCGGTGAAATAGTATTTGCCGTCTCGCGGCGCTTTGATGGGAGTGAATTCACGCATCAACGTGTCTGGATCAAAGAACGAGGTGGCTCCGCGCAGAATGCCGTAGAACTTCTCGAAGCCGCGGGCGGGCGGCATGTCTGGGCGCGCTTTCTCATCGTAGCCGCTCAGATGCCACTTGCCGGACATGTAGGTTCCGTAGCCACCATCGCGCAGCACCTCGGCGACCGTGCGCGCTTGTTGCGACATGATCTTCTTCGGCGCGATCTTCTGCCAGTACTTGCCGGTCAGCAGCGTGGCCCGTGTCGTCCAGCATTTCGCGGTGTTGTGGAACTGCGTGAGACGAACACCGTTCGCCGCCAAGGCATCCAGGTTGGGGGTGTCGATCTCGGATCCGTAACAACCCAGATCGGAGTAACCCATGTCATCGCACAGGATGATGATGATGTTTGGACGCGTCGCCGCAGCGGGCAGATCAATCGACCAAACGAGCAAGGCAAGCAGCAGGGAAAACTGTTTCATGAACGCGCCGCTTATCTCCGAAAAGTGGCCCCGCCGCAAGTCGGTTGCGTCGAATGGGAATCGCGAATCAGGCCGTACCCAAGAGCTCTCGGGCTTTCGCCTGGATGTCAGCTTCCCGCATCAGTGATTCACCGACGAGAATTGCCCCGGCATCACAATCGCGCAGCCGTTCAACGTCGCCACGGGAATGAATGCCACTCTCGGCGACGAAAAGGATTTCACCGGTGTCGATCTTGGCGCGTACGCTGTCGGCGAGTTGTTCAGTCGTCCCCAGATCGACTTCGAAGGTCTTCAGGTTGCGATTGTTGACGCCGATGAGGCGGGCATTGATGGCGAGCGCGCGTTCGAGCTCTGCCGCATCATGAACTTCCACCAACGCGGTAAGACCGGCTCCGGTGGCCAAGTCGTGCAGCCTCTTCAAGAGTTCATCATCCAGGCAGGCGACGATCAGCAGGATCGCGTCGGCACCGAACTCGATCGCTTCCGGCAACTGCCGTTCGTCGATCATGAAGTCCTTGCGAAGCAACGGCAGTCCGACGACTTCACGGATCTGTTTCAGATAATCCAGTGAGCCTTGGAAGAACTCCGTATCGGTGAGGACGGAAAGGCAGCTGGCCCCGGCCGCTTCGTATTCCCGGGCGATCGCAACGGGATCGAAGTCTTCACGAATCACACCCTTGGACGGTGAAGCCTTTTTGACCTCGGCAATCAGACCGACGTCTCCGGCCTGGGGATTTGCCAGCGCGGCAAAGAAATCACGCCGTGGCCCATGCATGGCAATGGCATCACGCAGCGAATCAACCGTCACGGGATCATTGGGCAGGCGTTCCACTTCCGTGCGTTTGACCGCGACGATTTTGTCGAGAATGCTCATGCGATCATTCGTCGTCGTCCGAAACGGCGTCGCTGCGTTTCGTGGGACAGCCGGCGCGGAGCCAGCCATTCACGAACGCGTCCAGATCGCCGTCCATCACGTGTTGGATATTGCCGGACTGAACGCCCGTGCGCAGATCCTTCACCATCTGGTAAGGCTGAAAGACGTAGCTGCGAATCTGGTTGCCCCAGCCGACCGCACCTTTCTCGCTGTAAAACCGCTCCATCTCCGCGCGCTTCTTGTCTTCCTCCAGGGCAAAAAGTTTTGCCTTCAGAAGCTTCATCGCATTGGCCCGGTTCTGATGCTGCGATCGTTCCGTCTGGCACGCCGCGGCAATGCCCGTCGGCAAGTGAGTGAACCGGACTGCGGTTTCGACCTTGTTCACGTTCTGGCCGCCTTTGCCGCCGGAACGATAGGTGTCCTCGCGCAGATCGACTTTGGGAATCTCAATGTCGGTGTCGTCATCATCGATCTCCGCGATGGTATCGACACTGGCAAAACTGGTGTGACGGCGGGCATTGGAATCGAATGGGGAAATGCGCACCAGGCGATGGACGCCGCGCTCGGCCTTGCAGTAACCAAAAGCCATGTCACCACGAATGACGATTGTGGCGCTCTTAATGCCGGCAACTTCTCCTTCGAGAATGTCGGTGATGTCGACTTTCCAGCCGCGTTTCTCCGCCCAACGCACATACATGCGCATGAGCATTTCGGCCCAGTCGCAGGATTCAGTGCCGCCAGCGCCGGCATTGATGCTGAAGATGCAGCCGTACTTGTCCTGAGGGCCGCTCAGCCAGGACTGCAGTTCGAGGTTGTCCACCTCTTCGGCAACGCCGGTGAGATCGGATTCCAGCTCTGCGAGAACCAGGGCCTGGCCGTTCTCATCCTCGGCTTCACCGAGTTCGAGCATGACCTTCAGGTCCTCGATCTTGCCTTCGGCGGATTCGAGCGGATCGACCTGACGCTTGAGACTGTTGGTCTCTTCGACAATCTTTTGCGCGGCGTTCTGGTCGTTCCAGAAATCCTCGCGGCCCATTTGGGCTTCGAGTTCAGCTATGCGGTTCTTTGATTTGGGGACGTCAAAGATACCTCCGCAAATGTGCGAGCTTGTCGCCGGTCTGGTTGATACGGAGTTTTACATCGTCAAACATAGGGCGGTGAATCTACGCAACGGCCGGACTTTGCCCAGCCAAAAGGCGAGAATTTGGACTGTCGAATGTGGTGGAGTCGCTGCGACGGGCTCAGCGGCCCCATTCGTTGAGGTCGCGTTCCGACGAAATTCCGGGTGGAAGTTGCCCCAGGAATTCGAGGGCCTCGCCGATCAGGTAGAACGAACCGGCGATGACTACGGTTGGGTGGTTGGCCAGGGATGACAATGCGTCGTCCAGATCAGTAGTGGGCAGGTTGAGTCGCATTGACATTTCCTCCATCGGTTCGGCACGACTGCTCTGGATTGGGACGAGGACCGACTTCGAAAAACAGTCAGTGACGATGGGGCAGATCGATTCGATGTCCTTGTCGCCCAGAATTCCAAGTATGAGGGCGGGTCGCTCGATGCCGCGGTTTCGTAGCGATTCGACGAGGGCCCTGAAACCGGCTCCGTTGTGGGCTCCGTCGAGAATGAGAGTCTGATTTTCGCGCTGAACGAATTGCATGCGACCGGGCCAGTTGGCGGTGGCCTTGCCTTCGGCAATGGCGTGTGCAGTCACGGGGATCTGTTCGCTGAGCTGTCGAACGACTGTTTCAGCGAGGGCTGCGTTGGCAGCGGGATAGTCGACTTCAGATGCGTTCGCTTGAAACACCAGAGGAGAACCGGTGTCGGTAGCTCGGGTGTGAAGGACGTCGGCAGCGTCTTGCGATTGCGGGGCGCTGATCACGGGGATGCCCGGCTTGATGATACCGGCTTTTTCGAAAGCGACCTTGGCCAGGGTGTCGCCGAGGAACTGCTGGTGATCCATGGCGACGGTGGTGATGACGCTGGCTATGGGGGTGACGATATTGGTCGAGTCGAAGCGTCCACCCATGCCGGTTTCGAGGATCACGAGATCGCAGTTCTGCTCAGCGAAGTGCTGCAGTGCCATCACGGTGATGAATTCGAAGAACGTCGGGCTGAATTCGTCGCCACTCCTCACGATGAGAGCATGGATCTCTGCTACGAGTCGGGAGACATTCTCCTCCGTGATCAACTCGCGATCGACCTGGATACGTTCGCGGAAGGAGATGAGGTGAGGAGAGGTGTAGAGGCCGACGCGAAGACCTGAATGACGAAAGATGCTTTCAAGGACTGCACAGGTGGAGCCTTTGCCGTTGGTGCCGGCAACATGGATGATCTGCAGGCGGTTTTGAGGATTGCCGGACAGAGCGGCGAGTCGGCGAGTGTTGTCGAGGCCGAGCTTGATGCCGAAGCGGGTCAATCCGTAGAGTTGGCGGATTGCTTCAGGGTAGTTCATGCCGGCGAATTTTCGGTCCGCAAGTTCCGAACCCGACTCACTTTTTTGGCTTGGGGGTTGAGATCAGGGTGCTTCGGCGCTAGTTGATCGGCACTTCGTGCTGATGCAGATGGGCCGCCTCGATAAAGCCTTTGAACAGTGGGTGCGACATGTCGGGCTTGCTCTTGAACTCGGGATGGAACTGGCAGGCCATGTAGAATGGATGATCCTTTAATTCGATCATTTCCATCAATTCGTTGTCTGGCGATGTGCCGGAGAAAATCAGCCCGGCCTCTTCGAATCGCTGACGGTATTCCGTGTTGAATTCGTAGCGATGGCGGTGACGTTCCTCTACTTGGGTCTCGCCGTAGATTTCCGCGCCGTGAGAGCCAGGCTTGATCATGCAGGTCTGGGCACCCAGACGCATGGTGCCGCCCTTCTTGGTGACCTTGTGTTGTTCGTCCATCAGGCCGATTACAGGATGTGGCGTATTGGCTTCGAACTCCGTGCTGTCGGCATCTTTGAGGCCCAGTTTATTGCGGGCGAATTCGATGCAGGCGATCTGCATTCCCAAGCATAGACCCAGATAGGGAATGCCGTTCTCGCGGGCGTATTGGGCGGCGATGACCTTGCCTTCGGTGCCGCGTTCGCCAAAGCCACCGGGGACGAGGATGCCACCGAGTTTTTTCAGCACCGCTTCCGGGCCGTCTTTCTCAATGTCCTCAGCGTCGACCTTTTCGATCACCACGCCGCAGTCGTGAGCGATGCCGCCGTGGATGATGGCTTCGTAGACGGATTTGTAGGCGTCCTGAAGTTCGATGTATTTGCCGACCACCCCGATGCGGACGCGGTGCTTGGGGGCGATCAGTTTGCGGATGATCTCCTGCCATTCGGACATCGCGGCCGGCGGTGTTTCGAGACGCAGATTGCGACAGACGATCTCATCGAGTCGCTCGCGTTCCAGCATGAGCGGGACTTCGTAAATGGAATGGTCGACGTCCTTCTCTTCGATCACGGCCTCATAGGGCACGTTGCAGAACATGGACATCTTCTTGCGCAGTTCCTTGTCGAGCGGATGTTCGCAGCGACAGACCAGCAGGTTTGGGGCGATTCCGATTTCGCGCAGCTTGGCGACGGATTGCTGGGTGGGCTTGGTCTTGAGTTCACCGGCGGCCTTGATGAAGGGCACGAAGGTGACGTGGATGAACACGACGTTCTCCGGCCCGACATCGAGATAGAATTCGCGAATGGCTTCGAGGAAGGGCAGGCCTTCGATGTCGCCGGTGGTGCCCCCAATTTCGGTGATGAGCACGTCGGCATCGGAACTGTCAGCGACCGCGCGGATACGGTTCTGGATTTCATCGGTGACGTGGGGGATGACCTGTACGGTCTTGCCGAGGTATTTTCCTTCGCGCTCCTTGTTGAGCACGCTCTGGTAGACCTGCCCGCTGGTGAGGTTGTTGATGCGGCTGAGATCGGTGTGGGTGAAACGTTCGTAGTGGCCGAGGTCGAGGTCGGTTTCGGCGCCGTCATTGAGCACATAGACCTCTCCGTGCTGGAAAGGGCTCATGGTGCCGGGATCGACATTCAGGTAGGGATCAAACTTCTGCAGGGAGACTTTCAGGCCGCGGGCCTCCAGCAAGGTGCCGAGGGATGCCGCGGTCAAACCCTTGCCCAATGAACTGACTACTCCGCCGGTGACAAAAACGTATTTCATGTAAAAAACAAACCGGGAACCACGACCATGGTTCCCGGGGCTATAGGCCTACGGAAATTCCCCTCCGAATGCAAGCTGCGGCCTACGAAGTTATTCGCTTTTTGAGGATCGCCTCCACTTTGGCGGCGTCTTCCGGCGTATCGACGCCGATGGACTTGTAATTCACGCGCACGACGGCGATCGAAATTCCATTCTCCAAAGCCCGTAGTTGCTCCAGTTTTTCGGCCATTTCGAGTGGAGAAGGGGGGTATTTGACCAGCTGCAGCAGGGTGTCGCGGCGAAATCCGTAGATGCCCAGATGCTTGAGGAAGGGAAATGCTTCCATTTGGGCCGCCGTGGAGGCGGCGGAATCATCCCGGAGAAAAGGGATCGTTCGCCGAGAGAAATAGAGCGCGCGGCCTTGGGCGTCGCAGACCACCTTCACGACGTTGGGATTCTCGAATTCGTCCGGCGCGGTCAGGGGGGTGGCAGCGGTGGACATGGCACTGCCGACCAGACCGTTGGCCACGGCATCGATCACCTCGGGGTCGATCAGCGGTTCATCGCCCTGCACATTCACGACGGCATCGCAGGAATTCCGGGCCGCCACCTCGGCAATACGGTCTGAACCGCTGGGATGATCGGCGGAGGTCATTTCCACTCGGGCGAATTCCTTCACGGCGTCTGCGATCCGTGGGTCGTCTGTGGCGACGACCACTTCGGAAAGGGTTTTCGCTTCCAGGCAGCGCTCGACCACATGCTGGACGAGTGGTTTCCCGGCGATTTTGTTCAGCGGTTTGCCGGGAAAGCGCGTTGAGGCGTAGCGGGCGGGTATGACTCCGAGGATCTTTTCCATATGCGACGGGGCGTTGCGGTGAATCTAACGGACGGGAGGCGGTTCGCGGCAGAAAATTCTTCCGCTGAAGACAATTTGCCGGAGAATCGTCCGTCACTGCTCTCGTGAATTGGCAAATTAAACATCTTTATCGTTTTGGTCTGCTTGGCGCGATGCTGCTTGTTCCGGCTTGCGGCGCGGCGCCGGTGGACTTCAAACGTGATATTCGGCCGATCTTTTCGGATACCTGTTACAAATGCCACGGACCGGATGCCAAGGCTCGGGAAACTTCCCTGCGGCTCCATGAACGCTCGGGCGTGTTCGGTGATTCCGCGCCCAAGAACGTGTTGATGGGCGGGCGACCCGAGGCCAGTGAACTCTTCCAACGCATCACTGCGACGGACGATGAGCGGATGCCACCGACCGACAGCGGACTGGATCTGACACCCCAGGAAATCGCCACGGTTCGTCGATGGATCGAGGAAGGCGCCGTGTGGCCGGAAGACGAACGGCATTGGGCGTTCATTCCCCCGGTGAGTCCGGAAGTGCCCGAGGTCGCCACTGATTCAGCGCGGTACAATCCGATCGATCACTTTGTCCAAGCGCGGTTGCGCAGTGAAAAACTCTCCCCGGCTGAGCCGGCGGACCGGGCGACCCTGCTCCGGAGGGTCACGTTTGATCTGACGGGGCTCCCGCCCACGGTGAAAGAGCTCAACGGGTTTCTCGCCGACGAATCGAAGGATGCCTATGAGAAGGTGGTGGATCGATTGTTCCGTTCTTCCCGTTATGGCGAACACCTGGCCTTGCCGTGGCTCGAAGCCGCGCGCTATGCCGACACCGATGGCTACCAGAATGATCGGCTCCGTTACATGTGGGTCTGGCGCGACTGGGTCTTTCGCGCGCTGAACGACAACATGCCGTTTGATCGGTTCACGCTGGAACAGATGGCCGGCGACATGTTGCCGGATCGAAATTTTTACACGCAGGTCGCCAGTGGGTTTAACCGCAACCATCGGATCAACTCTGAGGGCGGCTCGATTCCCGATGAATGGATCGTTGAGTACGTGGCGGACCGCGTGGAGACGGTGGGCACGATGTATCTCGGACTCACGTTCAACTGTGCGCGTTGCCATGACCACAAGTATGATCCGGTCTCGCAAAAGGAATTCTATCAGATGTTCGCGTTCTTCAACAACGTGGCGGAAGCCGGCTTGGGGCCCAACAACGGCAACAGTCCGCCCTTCGTCAAGGTTCCGAAGAACTGGCCGCATCTGGACGTCGCCCAGACGAAGTTCGTTGCGCCCGAATTGCCGAAGGTGAAGATGCAGCAAACCTCGGTGCCGCGACCACAACCCGGCGGCAAGGACACGGTGATGGTGATGCAGGAACTGGAAACCCCGCGCGACACCTACATCCTCGAACGCGGTCTCTACAATCAACCGGACAAGTCCAACAAGCTTTCACCGGAGACACCCAACAGTCTCGGTCAGCTTCCCGAAGGATTGCCCAGAAATCGGATTGGACTGGCCAAATGGTTGTTGGACTCCGGGAATCCGCTCGTGGCCCGCGTGACCGTGAATCGTTTCTGGCAGCATTTCTTTGGGCGGGGTCTGGTCCGGACGAGCGAGAACTTTGGGATCCAGGGCGAGATGCCCAGTCACCCCGAATTGCTCGATTGGTTGGCCACACAGTTCATCGAGGGCGGTTGGGATATGAAGGCCTTCCACAAGCAGATCGTGACGAGTGCGACCTATCGACAGAGCTCACAGGGATCCCGGCAAAGCATTCGGCAGGATGCGATGAACACTCTGCTATCGCGCGGCCCGCGCAAGCGACTGACCCCGTACCAGATCCGCGATACCGCACTCTTCACCAGTGGGCTGTTGGTGGAAAAGGTTGGCGGACCCTCGGTGAAACCCTACATGCCGCCGGGTCTTTGGAAGTCCATCTCCAATCGCAAATACGATCAAGGCAAGGGCGATGACCTCTATCGCCGCAGCATCTACACCTACTGGATGCGCACCATTCCGCCGCCTACGATGATGGCCTTCAATGCCGCCGACCGCGAGGCGTGTTCCGTGCGCAAGGATCTGACTACCACGCCATTGCAGGCCTTGACGATGATGAACAACATCACGTTCGTGGAGGCGGCGCGTTGTGTGGCCGAACGCATGGTTCGCGAAGGTGGCCAGAAGCTCGGAGAACAGCTTGAGTTTGCTTTTCGACTGATCCTGTCCCGTCAGCCGACCAAGTCAGAGCAGCAGATTTTGTTGAAAGATTATCGCCGCTACCTGGAGCGTTTCGAGGAAGATGCCAAAGGCGCGACTGGTCTGTTGGCGATTGGTCACAAGCAGCGTGATGCCAAATTGCCGGCTCCACCGGTTGCGGCGTGGGCGATGGTGGCGAATACTATTCTCAATCTCGACGAAGCGATCACGACCAATTAGTCCGATGAATTCGATTGAAGAAAACGAACTGATGATGACGCGCCGCCGCTTTTTCGGCCGGATGGGCACAGGCGTCGGAACTGCCGCCTTGGCGTCCTTGGTGAACCAGGAACTGCTGGCGGCCCGCAGTGGCAACGCGAATGCGCGCAATGCCATTGGTGGCCTGAAAGGGCTTCCGCATGGCAAGCCCAAGGCGCAGCGGGTTATCTATCTCTTTCAGTCCGGCGGTCCGGCCCAGATGGATCTCTACGATCCGAAACCGGGATTACAAAAACGATACGGTGAGGAAGTCCCCACGTCCGTTTATCCCGATGAACGCAAGACGACGATGACTTCGGGGCAGGCGGCCTTCCCGGTGGCACCGAGCCAATTTGAATTCCATCGTCGCGGTCAGTCGGGCATTGAACTCAGTGAGACCTTGCCGGCGCTCGGACACATGGCAGACGACATCTGCGTCATTCGATCCGGTCACACGGAAGCGATCAATCATGATCCGGCGGCAACCTTCTTCCAGACCGGATCGGTTGTTCCCGGGCGACCCAGCATGGGTTCCTGGGTGAACTACGGATTGGGTAGCGAAAACGCGGATCTGCCGGCCTTCGTGGCGTTGACTTCGGGAACCGGCGGACAGCCGCTGTATGATCGTCTATGGGGCAATGGATTTCTTCCCGGACGGTTTCAGGGCGTGAAGTTTCGCAACCAGGGTGACCCGATTCTGGATCTCTACAATCCACCCGGTGTGTCGCCGGACATGCGGCGCGCCATGTTGGATTCGGTGAAGCGGTTGAATCGGATGCAATACCGCGACTCCGCCGCGCCCGAGGTTCAGACCCGCATCGCCCAATACGAACTCGCCTATCGGATGCAGTCGTCGGTGCCGGAGTTGATCGACTTCAAATCCGAGCCAAAGGAGCAGCTGGACACCTATGGTCCGGATGTGCACAAGACTGGCAGCTACGCCTACAACTGTCTTATGGCTCGTCGTCTGGCCGAGCGTGGTGTGCGTTTCATTCAGCTGTATCATCGTGGCTGGGATCATCACGGAGGTCTGCCC
>Ga0055584_100001060_pt1 | contig 26764 bp, 23 predicted proteins | sample OSDHelmetaG_FD_58716 | JGI IMG/M metagenome (GOLD analysis project Ga0055584, IMG submission 58716) | Pelagic marine sediment microbial communities from the LTER site Helgoland, North Sea, for post-phytoplankton bloom and carbon turnover... | ecosystem: Environmental > Aquatic > Marine >...
TCGTCAACTGCCGCTCTGGTGGCGTCAACAGTCGGCTTAAGCATGGTTGCATCTAGATTAGTTGTGGGCTATTTACTTGATCATATATTTGCACCACGATTAGGAATAGTCGTATTTAGTTTAGCTGCATTAAGTCTGGTTCTTCTTCTTTATACGAACTATTTGCCCTTATATTTTCTTGCTGCAATTTTGATTGGACTTGGTCTTGGCGCAGAAGGTGATCTGGTGGCTTACATGGTGAGCCGCTATTTTGGCATGCGCAATTTTGCTTCTATTTTTAGCTGTGTATTTAGCTTTTATATTTTGGGAACAGGAGCAGGTCCGGCCGTATTCGGTAGGTCATTTGTAGTGCATGGTGACTATACACAAATCCACTATATATCGATTGGGGTAATGGTAAGTGCGATCATTCTTTTTGCCAAACTAGCACCTTATGACCAACATCTCAAAAAATGAGGTAGTAATCAGTGTTGCTTAGTACTGAAAAGTTAACTCCTCGTTTCTTTTTTATTTAGTAGAAATTCAACTACCTTATCAAAGCCAAGAGAACGACCTCTAGCTAGACCAGTCTTAACTTCTTCGTCGGGAAGTTCATTTTGTAGTTGCACGAGTAATGGCTCAGCAAACATATGTAAGGCTTCTTTCGGTGTAGAGGGGTGGGCAAACACCACGCCTAATAGATTAAGCGCATGGTCATGATTATCTTCGTTTGCAGCGATACCAGCAAGAGCAGCCAGTATTTCCAATGCAGCGGGTATTGCCTGAATTTCAATGGCCATTTTTAATGAATCATCATAATGTTTTAGAGCGGACTCAGTGTCTCCCATCATGGTTCTGACGTGCCCAAGGTTATGAATAACCATCGTCATACCAAATTTTTGATCAATCGACTGGTAGATATTCAGCGCTTCCTGGTAATGACTTATAGCTTCACTGTGCTTGCCACTTAGACGTGCGTTTTCACCAAGAATATTTCGAGCGCGACCTTCAGTGGAAAAATCTTTAGCCATATGCGCCACCGTCACAGCTCGTAATAGTTCTTTTTCTGCTCGTTCAGCTTCGCCTTTGATAGCGGCAACAGCACCAAGCCATAAATGAGCAAAAGAGAGTATTGACTCATCTCTTTTCTCTATGCATAGGCTCACAGCTTCATCTAAATAGGTTCTTGCCTTGTTTAACTCACCTGATTTAAAAGCATTTTGTCCCAGGCTTGCTAGCGCTTTTGCACTGAAGTCGCTATCTACGAGCCCATGCGACAAGTGCAGGCATTTCAAGAGTGCCGTCTCCGCCATAGGCCAACTTCCCTGGTCGATATACACTGAGCCTAGTTGAAAGTTTAGATCAGCTCTATTAGCTTCTGCGTCAATATTCTCCTTTTCATTCAATATAAGAAGCGCTTGATTCAATTCATCGATGGCAAGCGAATAATCATGAGACCGTCTGGCTTGCTCGGCGTTATGCATGTGTTGTTTAAGGCTTGAAGTATTTTTTTTGGAATTCATTTTTTATTCAAAATAAAGGCAGGTTAAAATTGAGACCGGTGAAAAATATAAAGGTAACGTTTAGTTAAGACGAACATAATAAATGGTCAAATTAATAAATAGGTAACAGGTTGACATTATTCTATATCAGATGGAGGATAGTACAGATAAATACTTGTCATATACCCTTAGCTAACGAATGACTGACCACACTGAAAAACTATGAGCAGCCTCTTTAAACGTTACCTGTTACCAGGCTTTATCTTTCAATCTGTCATTATTAGTGGTGGCTATTCGACAGGTCGTGAGTTGATTGAATTTTTCATGAGCAACGGGCCGCTGCGAGGTTTAAGTAGCATGTTTGTTACCATGATTCTATGGAGTCTTGTGCTAGCGCTTACCTTTGAATTTGCCAGAATTCATTCAGCCTATGACTATCGAACGTTCTTCAAGGCATTGCTGGGAAAAGGCTGGGTACTATTTGAATTTTCTTTCATGTCAATTGCAATACTTGCTTTGGCTATTATTGGCGCTGCCGCAGGGATTATTTTTTCAGAAATGACAGGGTTACCTGACTATGTTGGTACGGTAATAATGATGCTTGGTATCGGAACATTGGCATTTTATGGCACAAGTTTAATCGAAAAAATAATTTCTTTATGGTCATTTGTTTTATATGCAGCTTACATATCACTTTTTGTTGTGGCTATACGCACACTTGGTAGTGAAGTGGCGCTTACCATTGAGCAGGATTCTGTTATGAGTCCTGATTGGCAAAGTACATTGAAATATACAGGTGTTAATCTCGCTGCAGCACCAGCCATTCTGTTTGGTATAAGTCACATACGTAAACGCAAAGAATCTCTGTGGGCAGGTGTCTTAGCAGGACCAATTGCCATGGTACCTGCAATTCTTTTCTATATTATATTGTTAAGCAAATACCCACAGGTACTGGAACAGGAAGTACCTTTAATAGCAATTCTGGGAGCACTTAATGTTCCGCTTTTTGCTCTAATATTTAAGATAGTAATTTTTGGCACCTATATAGAAACAGGTGTTGCATTAGTGCATTCATTAAACGAACGTATTGCAAATATGCGACGTGAACATGCTAAGGAAATGTCACAGTTTCAACGCGTTCTGGTAGCGGCAATTTTGTTGGTTTCGTCTATCTATCTGGCGACGACTATTGGTTTGGTCGATATGATTGGTAAGGGGTATGGAACCTTAACTTATTTGATCCTTGCGGTATATATTCTGCCTTTGATGACAGTTGGTCTCTTAAAAATCTATAGGGCAGGTCGCTAAGTTATATTTTTGAGATAAGCATTAATCTTCCCCCAGACTTCTTTCCATGCTGGATCGTCATCCTCAGGATAGCTATGCGCCATTGCAGGAATCAGTGCAAGCTCACTTTTTTTACCGATTGAATTTAAATATTCGTGAAAATCTTTGCTCTGTTTAGGTGGTACATGCTTATCGTCTTCACCGTGAATTAACAAAACAGGACAGTTAATATTTTTTGAGTAACGATCAGGAGATCTTTCGTCGATGGGAAAATCATCCCATAAGGCTTGCCAGGATGGTCTTATGATTTGAGCCAGCGGAGATTCATTGCCAAAATTATTTTCCTGAAACTCAAACCATGCGCGCAAATCATAATAGCCGTTGATAAGTATTGCTGCGGAAAAAATATCGTGTTGCCCGGCACACAATGCAGCCATGAAGGCACCACGGCTAGTGCCGAGCAGAATGATATTGTCAGCATCGATTTGGTCCATCGCTGAGATTGCATTTACGATAGCAATTACATCATCAATGTGAGGGCCGCCGAGATCGTGCATGTCTGCAAAATCTCTACCGCGCCCGGGTGTGCCTCTATGACTGACAGTGCATATAGCCGCTCCCGTTGTGCTTAAGGCTTTATGCTCCTCGATATGAGCGTACTCACCGTTTTCATCTAACGCACCGCCGGCTGCGCCCCGCAGCACTACAATTAATGGGGAAGCCACCTTGTTATCAGGCAGACTCACATCTGCATAAACTGGTAATCCGTCCTTGCTGAGTACCTCGTGTTGAACCGGGGTCATTATTTTTGAGCGCTATAATCTAAGCAATTTGTTCTGACAAAAGCCAAATACCATCTTTCACTTTTTGTTGGAATTGCGCGCCGACATTTTGAATCGCTTCTGCTGAAGCCTCTTCTCCCAGCTTGTCGAAATCGCTAACACGAATTATTTCCATGTATTTAAAGGGAGGTTCACCTTCCGCCCCTAACATACCGATTGTTTTTGCCAGATTGTATTCTGTAACACTGGACAATTTCGAGACCACAGGGATATCGTTGTCTTTCATCCATTCAACAAAATCAGCTTCGTTTTGATCTTCATTGAGATTAAATAGAACAATCATAAATTTGTTAGCCATATTTTCTCCTGGGTGGTATTGGTTTAAATAAAATTAAGTCTTGAATCTATCTCTAATAAGCATTCTAATTGATTTATAATTGAATACCACGATTACAAATAACGACGCTCCGCGTTGAGGCTGAGATATGAAGAACAGGGTTTCGATAACAGAATATCATGACAGGATTTCTGCCCTGTCAGCAGGTTTTCGTCAAAGAGCCGCACAGGCGGAAGAAATCCGCCAGATTCCTGAGCAAAGTGTCGCCGAATTAAAAGAGGCTGGTCTATTTAGGGTATTTCAGCCAGCAAAATATGGTGGTGCGGAATTGTCCGTCGCTGAAGTACTTCCCCTCGTTGTTCAGGTAGCAAAAGCCTGTCCATCCACGGCCTGGGTAATGGCGGTATTACAAATTCATCCCTGGATGCTTGGGTTTTCACCGGATCAGGTTCAAGACGAGGTATATGCTGATGATCAGGAAGCGATCGTGTGCGGTGTGTTACAGCCCAAAGCGATGGCGAAAAGAGTGAAGGGTGGTTACGAGCTGGGGGAAGCTTTATGGCCATACGCCTCAGGTTGCGATCATGCCAGCTGGGCGCATGTTGGTGGTCTGGTAATGAATGATAGTGGTCCACCGGAAGTAAAAGTGTTTTTGCTACCCAAAAGTGACTATGAAATTGTTGATGACTGGGATGTCACTGGCTTGCGTGGCACTGGCAGCAAAAGTTTGAGCAGTCAGGGGGCATTCGTTGCGGAACATCGAACTTTTAGTCTCGCTGATGCGACTTCCGGAGTTCTTGCTCAGGAACGCACTGCGCTTTATCAATCGGCAATGCTACCGATGCTTTGCCTGAATGTTACCGGTCCTGCACTGGGCGCAGCACGAACGACTATCGAGACATTTATAGCTCACATTGAAAATAGAAATTTGCCTTTTTCCATGCTTAAACAAGTTGACTCGTCGCTAACTCATCAATTGCTTGGTGAAGTTATGCTAGAGGTGGAATCTGCTGAACTTATGCTGGAAAAAGGCGCGGCAATGACGCGGGATTATGCTGAGGCCGGGAAAATTATGCCAATTGAGGAGCGTTCTATTATACGCGCATACAGTTCCGCAGCAGTTCGGCAATGTGTTAGCGCAATCGAATCTATGTTTCTTGCCAGCGGAGGTACGGCGTTACAGACAAATCATCCTCTTCAACAATTATTGCGCGACTCTAAAGCGATGGCCGCACATGCAGCACTTTCGCATGAAAACAATCTGCAATTGTGGGGCGCTGTGAAACTGGAGAAACCTTTAAATTCCGCAATGGTTTGATCAGAGAATATCTTCATAACGTTGTATGCCGCGATGGTGACGACTGGCAAGTTGACGCCACTTACTAATATTGCGATCCGGTTCGAATAATTGCTCTTTATACCAGGCTTCATCGTGTTTATAGAATTCTTGCTGAGCTTCTCTAGCCCAAATATCATCGTCATTAAATCCTTCTAAAGCCATAGGCTTCCATTTGTTTTCGAATTCTTCAGCAAAGGCTGTTTCCTCTGCAGGGCTCTGGAGAACACGACCTAATGTTTGAATGTAATAATGCCGCTCTTCATCAATGGGTACGTACCATTCATACTGCGTCAGGCTGGGATCTGGCCAGGGGTCAACACGTAAAACGCCGGGTAACCAGATAGAAATATCATAAGCTACATTATTGCTTCCCATATGACCTCGTAACACCGTTTCTCCTTCAACCTTACCTTCGAATACCGGCTCGCAATGCTCTGCCAATAAATCATATATCCCTTTAGGACCTGAATCTGCATCGACAATTTTGAAAGTATCTTTGCTGGTTGGAACGAAGCCAAGAGGGAGGGAGATATCGTTACCTTTAACGAGCACAGAATCTTTATGTATGAATACATGGGTGCTATCAAAGCCATTTTCACAACCAATACGCCAGTTTGCAGCGACTTCCTGACGCACACCACGGACAGCTCTATTGTCATCGAGAAAACCCGGAGGTACATCGTCAGCAAGTGAAGGAGGATCAATATCACCGATAAATACGAAAATAATGCCTTTAGACTCTTCCACTGAGTAAGTAGGAATTTTAGAACGACCGATAAGGTTACTGCGGGGGTTTGTAATGATGTCACAGAGCTCGCCGCTTGCGAGCTTGTATGTAAAACCATGATACCAGCAGGTAATGGTACCTTTTTTATAACACTCAGGTTTATGCGAGAAAGCGACACCACGATGAGCGCAACGATCACGAACAGCAAACACTTTTCCATCTACGCGAGAAAGCAGTAACCGGTCGCCAAGAATTTCATGCGTCTTAAATTCACCTTCAGCCAGTTCGTGTGAAAAAAGAGTTGGATACCAATGATTTCTGAAGCCCAGTTTCGCTTCGACATAATCGGGATATAAAGAGCATTTTTCAAGAATATGCGGTTCAACCAAGCTTCGTGTTTCAGGCATGCTTATCACCTCATTTTTCAAATTAAAACCTGTTCTTGTGACGCTATTTATTCAGAGCAGTAATTTTTCTTTCGAACATTTCGATAAAATCATCGATGGTCTCTCGGTTGGTACGTGTCGCTAGGATCGCAAGTCTGTGTACAACCATGTCATTCAATACCGTGGTGGAAAGACAAAAATCACCTTCTGCAAGAATTTCATCGATCAAGGTTTGATTTATTTCATTATCTCTAACTGTATTGCCACTATCATAGCGAAACACCACAATAGAAAGTTGTGGTGCGGGGCCAAGCCAGAGGTTTTTAATTTTTCGAAGTTTCTCATGTGCATACTGGGCAAGCAGCATTTTTTCTTCAAGATTTGCACGAAAAGGTTCTGTACCAAGTACCGATAGGGGTAGCCACATGCGTAGGGCGCGAAATGGTCGGGTTAATTCTATCGAGTTGCTGGCAGGGGAATGGGATTCATCTACACCTTTATCGCGCATGTAGTTCCCCGCAAATTGATGTGCGCGAGTGAGTGCCTCACCATTCTTCACGAGTACAACACCACAACCATAAGATAAAAAAAGACTCTTATGAGGGTCTATAACAATAGAATCGGCTCGCTCAATACCTGCCAATTGTTGCTTACCTAAATCACATAGTGCAAAAGCGGCACCATAGGCACCATCAACATGAAACCAACAATTGTGTTCAGCCGCGCTGTCGGCCATTCCATGCATATCGTCAACAGTTCCAGTGTCAGTGGTGCCAGCATTACCGACAATTAACCAGGGCTTTAGGCCCTCTTTTTTATCCTGCAAAATAGCATTATTAAGTTCAGTCAAATTAATACTGAAGTCGTCATTGCAGCTTATGGAGCGTTGTTGACAATATTGCATACCAGCGATATGCAATGCTTTTGTCACTGAATGGTGTGCGTGCGCTGAATAATAGACAGTAGTTTTTTTAATATCTTCAGGTTGTATTTTAAATGCATCACGTGCGGTAACGATCGCAGTAAGATTAGCGATACTGCCGCCTGAAGTAATATCACCGCCAAATTCACCGCTATAACCGAGAAAATTACCAAGCCATTTTAGTAAGGCTTGTTGCATCGCCGTTGCACCGGGGTTTGTAATTGTCACGCCTGTATAGGGATTAATTACCGCTCCAAGGTAGTCGCCAACAGCAGAGAGGTAATTTTCACTGCCGGGAATATAAGACAGGTTCTTGGCATTTCCCATTTGAACGCCATAGGAAACTATCTTGTCAAATAATTGAGTCAGTGAAGATTGCATATCACCTGCAGTTTTTTGAATTTCAAAATCCTGCTCAACAACAGGTTTATCTTCAGGAATGTTTCGGAAAGCAGGTCCAGTTTCTTTGTTTGATATAGAACTGTTCACAAGTTCTTCAATTAGCTCATTCCAATTTTTACGTTCGTTATGATCAGGGAGCATTGAGCTTCGCTCACTTTCTAATTCAGCCAGTTTTTTTGTGATGTCCAAAATATAATTCCCGGGTATTAAAAATATTATTATTCTAAATCAAATCCTTCGTAGCCATTCTCTCTTACTTCTTTGCATTTTGCGACATAGGGTGGAACACCTAAATAGGGCATAAAAACCCGGGGTTTTCCCGGGATATTGGCACCGAGATACCAGGAGTTGCAGTTACTGAATAATGTAGGCTCGGCAATTTCATTTACATGCTCTACCCATGAAGTTTCCGCCTCTTTTGTCGCCTCAATTAGATGTGCGTTATTCTCTATCATGTATTCGATACAGTTTGCGATCCAGTCCACATGTTGTTCAATCGACGGTACCATGTTACTTAGCACCGAGGGGCTGCCCGGGCCTGTGATTGTGAAGAAGTTAGGGAAGTCGGAAATACTAAGGCCAAGGTAATTGACAGGACCCTCTTTCCATTTCTTTTGCAGTGACACCCCCTCTTTACCATGGATTTCAATATTCAATAAAGCACCCGTCATCGCATCAAAACCAGTAGCCAATACCAACGCATCGAGTGGATAATTATTATTGTTAACGACCACTCCTGAGGAAGTAATCTGTTCAATTGGCACATTGCTAATATCAATTAAACTCACATTGGGGCGATTAAAGGTCTCATAATAATTACTATCAACACATAAACGCTTACAGCCCAAAATAGATTGAGGGCAAAGCGCTTCGGCTACAGATTGGTCCTGCACTATTGCACGGATTTTATTACGGATGAACTCCGCAGCTGTATTATTTGCCTGCTTGTCGAATAACAAGTCATTGAAGGCGCCGAGAAAAGGAAGTCCCCCTTTTTGCCAGCGTTGTTCATATTCGAGTGAGCGATCAGCATCGTTTACATCCAACGAGGATAGGTTGCTGTAATTCAAGTCATTACCAAAGGCCATTTCTCGATTTCTTTTTCTAAAACCTTTGTAGTCAGACTTAATATGCTCCTGGTGTTTCGGATCATGAGGACCATTATGGGCAGGAACAGAATAATTCGCGGTTCGTTGAAATACATATAGGTGTTTGGCCTGTTCGGCAATATGTGGAATTGCTTGAATTGCTGAGGAGCCGCTGCCAATCACGCCAACGTTCTTATTATTGAAGTCTACGCCTTCGTGAGGCCAGTTACCGGTGTGATAAACAGAACCGCTAAAGCTATCGAGACCGTTGAGGTCGGGTATATTTATCGAAGAAAGGCATCCACTAGCCATGATGCAAAACTTTGAAGATACGGCATCACGGTTTGTCTTCACGCACCAATTCTTATTGGCTTCGTCAAAATGCATACTTGTGACGCGCGTTTTTAGTTGAATGTCTGGGTGTAGTTCGAAGCGGTCGGCTACATGATTCAGATAACGCAGTATTTCTGGTTGTGTGGCATAGACCTCGCTCCACTCCCAGTCTTGTTGTAAAGCCTCTGAGAATTGATATGAATACTCCATGCTGACAGCATCACAGCGCGCACCGGGGTAACGATTCCAGTACCAGGTCCCGCCGATGCCATCACCTGCTTCGAATACTCTTACCTTAAGACCAAGTTTCCGCAGTCTGTAGAGCATATATAATCCAGCAAATCCGGCACCAACGACAATAACATCGAAGTCAGATTTGTGAATTGAATCTGTCGGTATATTTTTCTCAGAAGTATTTGACATAGTTTGAAGTATGCAATTGTCAGTCAATCTGTCAGCGGCAATGTAATTATAACTCAGTCTGGTTTTCCTGCCCCGAATTTAGTGTTAGATTCAATACTCAGCAGTTTTCTCGTAAATAATGGTTTTCCGGGAGTTATAGTTCACATGCCTACTTTTATAGGACGCTCTTACATCAAATTCTTCTATCGAATATTTTGTTCAGAATTGGAACTGCTCAAAATAATCACCCTGTTGTCTCTATCATTAATAAGTAGTTATACGTTCTCTGATACAAAGCTTAACGATTATCAAGCGGTAACTGATAAACGACTGCAGAATCCGGAACCGGAGAACTGGTTACAATGGAGGGGCAACTATGAAGGCTGGACTTATAGCCCATTGGAACAAATTAATAGTGAGAATGTAGATAATCTTGAAGTTGCCTGGGTGTATTCAACTGATGCTGCTGGTGGTCACCAGGCACCGCCGATCGTAAATAATGGTTATATGTTCGTCGCGACACCGGAACATCAGGTCATTGCATTAAATGCGCGTAGTGGTAATGAACTTTGGCGTTATAAGAGAGAGTTACCAAAAGATCACTTTGCTATGCACCGTACAAACAGGGGCGTGACCTTATACGAAGATAAGGTTTATTTGTCAGGTCTGGACACCTGCGCGATTGCTTTAGATGCGACTAGTGGAGAAGAAGTCTGGAAAAACTGTTTGGCAGACTGGAAGTTGGGTTTTCATATGACATTGGCACCTCTGGCGGTTGATGGTCTTATCATTTTTGGCTTGTCAGGAGCTGAGTATGGTGTGCGTTGTTTTCTTGTCGCATTGGATGCCAAAAGCGGCAAGGAAGTTTGGCGGACTTACACAATTCCTGTGCCCGGTGAAGCTGGAAATGAAACCTGGGCAGGAGATTCCTGGAAAAATGGTGGAGCATCTGTCTGGATTACCGGCACTTATGACGCTGAGCTTGGACTTGCCTTTTTTGGCATTGGTAATGGCGCACCCTGGTTGGCAGAAGCACGCAAAGGCGACAATCTCTATACCAATTCAGTGTTGGCAATCGAGGTAAAGACCGGTGCGATTCGTGATCATCATCAGTATCACTGGAATGGTGCCTGGGACTGGGATGAAGTATCACCACCCTTACTAATTGATATTCCTACTAAAGACGGTGATCTGCGTAAAAGTCTCGTGCATGCGGGTAGAAACGGTTACTTATGGTTTCTGGAACGCAGTGCCAAAGGTATTGATTTTGTCGACGCTAAGGCTTATGTAAAACAAGATGTCTTCACTGCTATTGATCCCGTTACAGGTCGACCCAGTTACGATGAAAGTAAAATTCCGGGCATTGGCAAAACTGCAACTTTCTGTCCGTCGGTTTGGGGAGGTAAAAACTGGCCACCGGAAGCCTATAACCCTAAGACAGGATTATTTTATATTCCTGCACATAATAACCTCTGTAGCGAGATGACGGGTGTGCCGGTCGACCTGGTAGAAGGTGAGGTCTATATGGGTTTTGAATTTGATTCCCTAATGTCGATGTTAAGTTTCGATGATGACGCCACTAAAGGCGAGGATGCGCATATCGGAGAAGTACAGGCATGGGACCTGACAAAGCGAGAGAAGGTCTGGACTTATAATATTAAGGAAATGAACTGGGGATCATTGCTAACAACGGGCGGTAATCTGGTTTTCTCCGGCGGCAGTAACGATCGGGAGTTTCGAGCACTAGATGCAAGTACAGGTAAAAAGTTATGGGATATGCGGCTGAATTCAGGTGTAGTGGGAGTGCCGGTGTCCTATATGATAGATGGTGTGCAATATATTGCTGTGCAGTCAGGTTGGGGAGTAGATGCTGAAATTATGCAGGCTACCTTTAATATTGCCAGAAATGAGAACATGACAGTGCCCAAAGACGGTGCGATCTGGGTATTTGCCTTAAAGCAAAAATAGTAGACTGGAAGGATATATTTATGTCAGATGAAAAATCTCTTAGTTGTTGTATCACTTTTGACTTTGATGGCATGTCTAGCTGGATCGGTTCTGCCAAGTCCAACAATCCCAGTATGATTTCGCGCGGTCAATTTGGCGCAGTCGCAATGCCACGAATCCTTGAACTTCTCGACCGTTATGAAATTAAATCGAGTTTCGCGGTCCCGGGGCATACCGTTTATGCCTACCCTGGTTTGGTGAAAGAAATTTACAATCGTGGTCATGAACTTGTGCATCATGGCTGGGTACATGAAAACCCCGCAGATTTTGACGAAAGCGGTGAGCGTAATTTACTTGATCAGGGGCTTGAAGCCCTGCAGAAAGTCGTTGGCGTTCGACCATCAGGCTATCGTTCACCAGCATGGGATTTCAGCGAACGCACAGTTGATTTACTAATTGAATATGGCTTCAACTATGACTCAAGCTGTATGGGACATGATTTTTATCCTTATTACTTAAGGACAGGGGATCGCTGGACAACAAACACTGCCTATGAGTTTGGCAAGCTTACAGATTTAGTGGAGTTACCTGTGACCTGGGGACTGGATGATTTTCCGGTATCTGAATGTGTCATCGGCCTGAATGAAGGGCTCAGAGCACCTTCGGCAGTAGAGGAAATGTGGCGTGATGATTTTGATTATGCCCGACAAAATTGTGCTGGGGGTTTGTTTACCCTTACCTTGCATCCTCAAACAATTGGACGAGGAAACAGAATGTTAATGTTGGAGAGATTGTTACAACATTTCGCTGCTAATGACGCAAAGTTCGAAACCATGGGTGAGTATGTAAATCGTTGGAAAGAAGCTAACCCTATTGAGGTATGGAGAAAGGAAAACCCAGACTTAACCGGTGAGATGGCGATTAACCCATAAATTGTGATGACGGCAATACCTTATTTCACAATAACCGGAGATGCGCGATCCAGAGGTCTTTCTCATGGCCGACAACTCAAACAAAGAATTCATGACACATATGATTTCTATCAACAGGCTATATTCAAAACAAGCACCTTGGATGAAGAACAAATTCGCACACGAGCCTTACAAATAGCGAAACTAATAGAAGCCTTCGATAAAAACTACGTAATTGAAATAGAAGCAATTGCCGAAGCGGCGGAAATTGAAAGCTGGAAAATATTTGCCCTCAACGCACGCACGGAAATTCTTAATGCACCCGTAGCGGAATGTACTTCTCTTTACTTTCAAGAGACATCAATACTGGGACAAACCTGGGACTGGATCCGCGAACTCGAAGATCTAATTGTTATATTGCGCTATGAATATAGTGATGGACGCTTAATTACGACGCTTACAGAGCCAGGAATGCTGGCAAAAATGGGAATGAATAATTCAGGATTGGGTGTTTGTCTCAATTTTCTTGTTTCCAGTCATGAGTTAAACGGTGTACCAGTACATGTTCTCTTGAGAGCAATTTTGGAATGCCGAAGTATTGAAGAGGCCCGCGCGAGGATAAAGGAATCTGGCTTAGGGAAATCAAGTCATTTTTTGGTTGGTGATGCATCTGGTCAGTGTTTTGGAACTGAATTTGCGGCGGGCACTTGTGTTGAAATTGAAGCACAGCAGGGCGTGCTTGTGCACACGAATCATTGTATTGGTCAGGGTGTTGAAAGTACCTTGATACCAACGACAGAGGAACGACTTGCGAAAGCCAAGGCATCTCTTGCAAGTATTGATAAGCGAAATCTCGAGAGTATGAGAAGTATTTTACTGGATGACACAAACGGGTCTAATTCTATTCAATCATCCTATCACTCGGAAGAAATGTTGGGTGGTTTACAAGTGGGCACCTGCGCAACAATTACTATGGATCTGGAAAAACAGAAATTTTACGCACGCAAGGGTCCGGGTAATACCCCGGACTTTCATCTTTATGATTAGGCAATGTGTAAGTCTAATTAATTTTTCGTAAACAGGAGAGCTGTCTATGTCACTTACTCGTCGTGGTTTTATAGGTGCAGCATCGGCTACCTCAGCATTATTTGCAACAGCTAGCGCTGCTAAATCGTTAACGTCAGCAGATGATCCGCTTGGTGTTCGTTCAGATTTCCCTGCAGTCGAAAACACCCTGTTTTTTGATTCTGCTTATACCTCCTTATCTCCTCGACAGGCTATAAAGGCGGCACAGGATTTTATTGCAATTAAAGCATATAAACCTGCCAATGTGCCGCAGATGATTGCCGAATCAGAGTTGGTACGGCAACGTTTTGCAGAGTTAATTGGTGCTGAAAAAGAAGAAATAGGTTTGTTGTACGCAACGAGTGATGCTGAGAATATCGTCACACGCTCGCTTAATTTTAAATCTGGCGATAATGTTGTTATTGATGATTTACATTACCGAAGCAGTTATGTTCTCTATCAGAAACTGAAAGAAAAATATGGAGTTGATGTTCGTATTGTAAAACATATCGACGGCACGGCAGCACCGGAACAATTTTCTGCCATGACAGATAGTAGAACCCGACTAATATCTGTGTCCTGGATTTCACATTACAATGGCTATCGACAGGATCTGCAGGCTCTGGCAGATCTGGTGCATGAACAGGGTGGATATCTTTACGTCGATGCAATCCAGGGTATAGGCATACTTGATCTCGACGTCAAGAAAATCGATGTTGATTTTCTTGCCAGTGGTTCCTATAAAGGGCTTCTCGCAGGATATGGTGTCGCCGGCTTTTATGTTCGTCAGGATTTAATGGCGATGGTAGAACCGGATCGTTCTGGTTGGTTTCAAGCTTCGGAAGCACTGGAAGATCATAAATTCAATCTTCATCAAGATGGGCGGAAGTTTCAATATGCGACTTTATCTTTTGATTCTGTCTATTATCTCAATGCCTGTTTGAAATATATTCTTGATGTGGGAGTTGAAAAAATTGAACGCCATACTGTAGATCTGGCTCACAAATTGAGACGAGGTCTTCTGAGGCAAGGTTTTAAGCTAAACACGCCAGCTAAAAATGCCTCTTCCATTGTCTCGTTCCAGCATGGACGTAGTGGAAAGGAAGTGAAGCAATCATTGGAAGCAGCCGGTGTTTATATCAATATAAGCGATAAGCAGGAATACCTTCGGGTTGGTCTTGCACTTTATAATAACAAAACAGAAATAGATGATTTTCTAAAGTTAACAGCAACGTGGAGATAAACTATTAGTTATCTAAATTCGTCGTCTTATCATTATTTAGCGGTGCGAGCGCCAATCATATTTTTGGTGAGTAGTTTTGTTTTACTTTTCTGTGCAAGCATTTTCGGGCATGGGATTAGTGGAGGAGATGCCCGCTTTATAAATCAGAATGAGGGGTTTCATTTTGTCACTTACCTGTATCTGGGTGCTAAGCACATGGTCACCGGTTATGACCATCTGTTGTTCTTGTTTGGTGTGATATTTTATTTAACAACCCTGAGGAGTATTGCACTTTACGTAAGTCTTTTCGCTTTAGGTCATAGTATTACTCTAATCTTTGGTGTTCTCTCTGATATACACGTTAATGTCTTTATTATTGACGCGATAATTGGTTTGTCTGTTATCTATAAGGCATTTGATAATATTGGTGGTTTTAAAAAACTATTTGGTATTACAATAAATAGTAAGAATGCCGTGTTTATTTTCGGTTTGTTTCATGGCTTTGGTTTAGCAACCAAACTTCAGCAAATGTCACTGTCTGAAAATGGACTTTTGGCAAATTTACTTTCTTTTAATCTGGGCGTAGAGCTAGGACAAATCTTCGCTTTGCTATATTTGCTTTTGTTACTCAATATTAGTCACAGACTTAGTAGAACCCCAGCTTTTGGTGTAAGCATCAATATACTCTTGATGATTGGCGGATTTGCGCTGACGACTTATCAACTTGCTCTCTTTTTCACATAGAGATAGGAAAATAGGATGAATAATTCCACAGAAACCATGCTGACGAAGAATCAGTTAATGCTTGCGATTGTAATGTCGCTAATCATCGGTGCAGCAATAACTTTTCTTGTCGTTTTACCGATGGAAAAAACGCTTAACAGCTCAAGCCCCGAGGTAACTAGCAATTCGGATATGGAAAAGCGTGAGCCTCAAGCTGTTCCGTCGGTGCCAGAAGTAATATCGACAAGCGCTCATGAATCGCTTTATATATCGATTAACCCGGAAACGGCGAAGCCGAAACTGAATGAGTTTGGAGAATCGCAACCCTATATAGAAGGTGCAAATATTCGTTCACACGCGCGAGAGTTTAAGACGGAAACTGTTGATGTACTGATTGATACTGGTGCTCAGGTGGAATTTAAAGCAATCATGGAGAGAGGCGAAGTTCTTCTATATTCATGGGAAGCAGACGGCGAGCTTTATTATGATTTCCACGCTCATCAGGAAAATGGCAACCCGAACTTTTGGACGCGTTACTCAGAAGGCGAAGGAACCACCGATAAAGGCAGTATTGTTGCGCCCTACCAGGGTGAACATGGTTGGTATTGGTTAAATATCTCCGAAAAACCAGTGACCGTTAAGCTGAAAGTAGCGGGTTATTACAGTGAGATTAAGGAAATTGATCTAAAAGCAGAAGGTTGATCGGAGTAAAGCGACAGTTTAATTTAACACTTTTGAGCTTGAAGTATATTTAGAGAAAATCATGGCATTTATCGACTGGGTAGAAAATAGTGCATTAGGAATATGGATGGTAGATTCCTTATGGGCATATCCCATTGTATTGTCAACTCATGCCATCGGCATGTCCATCGTAGTGGGTACGATAGTCATGCTCGATTTGCGCATACTGGGCTATGCGAAAGCTGCCCCAATTTCTTCTTTCAAAAGCATGTTCGTCGTAACCTGGATTGGCGTGGCGCTGAATTTTTTGTCCGGAATTGCACTTTTCTGCTCTGACCCTGCTCAATTTCTGTTTCATCCTGTTTTCTTGACGAAAATTGGCCTGATGATTACTGGAGTAGTGTCATTTTATTTTTTGTGGCGTGAACTTGGAAAACACGATGCTGCTGCTGAAGTTGAAATTGAATCATCTGCAAGAATAAAACTACTGGCGTATTTAACCTTAATAATCTGGTTTTCGGTTATTGTCGCAGGTCGACTTATTGCTTATGTCGAATTAAGTTAAATATTATGAGTGAAATATTATTTTGGATCGAAACTTCAGCATTGGGAGAATTCATGCGTGATAGTGTATGGATGTTTCCTTTGGCAGAAATTTTTCATTTCATCGGTCTTTCTTTACTCATAGGTTCGCTGTTGGTTGTCGATCTACGTTTACTGGGTGTAATAAAAAATATGTCGTATGCGGCGGTTTATCGCTTCTTACCAATCTCTCTGCTTGGATTTGGTATAAATATGACAACAGGTATATTGTTTTTGTTCACCGATCCTTTTCGTTATTACCCCAACATCGCTTTTCGGATGAAAATGTTATTTATTTTGTTAGCCGGTTTAAATGCCTTGTGGTTTAAATTCTCGGTTTATCCTTTAACAATGAAAAACCCTGAGGCTAATGACTGTGGGAAGCTTGCGAAGGTAGTTGCAGGTTTGTCTCTGTTATTCTGGTTCGGCGTAATTGTGCTTGGTAGAATGATCCCTTACGTAGAAGACTAGCGCTATTGAGCAGTGCTCTGCAGAACCCAGAAAATAATTGACCGTTATTTAGAACTCACCTGTTATAGCTTCGCAGACAAATTCATCAAGTTCCCAGTCCGGTGCATGCAATGAGCTTTTTACACCGACATAAGGTTTTTCAAAATGTGCTGGATCATTAATTTCCCATATTAAGTCCAGTCGATCACCATTGCGAGTATAGCGTTCAACAAGCGTGGCGTTGCTGCTATGGCGGATATAGCCACCGGGTAGACTGATTAATGCAGGCAGGATTTGAGTGGTTTCTATCACTAAGGTCTGATCTTCATAGTGACCGATAGAATGTCCAAGTCGATTCGTTTCTCCCTCTTCAGGGTGTCCGCGTCCATCCATGTGAACGGTTCGCACAGCTTTCCAATATTCATAATTTATTACGATCTTATCTTCGAATTGATCGATGCGTATGGGTAGGGGTGCAGTAATTTGATGGCGTAAACCATCGCCATCCGGTTTGCAGTCAACAGCAGGATCATTGGCTGGGTCATATTCAGCTTGTCTCTTTTTTGCTAGCGGTGTCAGTAACTCATCCAGTTGTTGCTTGCCATGAGTCTGCGCCTCGGCCAGTAATTCTTTTATTGAACGATCATTATTCTTGGGATTGTTAAGTAGCTTCTCCAGATAGTTGTACGCGGCTAATGAACACCAGCCGCTACAGGCGAGATCGGTAAGCGTCCAGCGTGGGTCATCAAGAGAAACATAGCTTGTTTTCCAGACACCTGATAAATCAGGGCTTGTATTCTGTGCCTGCGTTGTTGTTGAACTTAGGGAAAAAAACAAAAATAGCGGCCATACATGCCTGAGCGCATTAGAAATATGGAAAGGATTCATTTTTTTAATTGAACGAGATAGTCTTTATATAAATCAGTTTGATTTATTTTGCGAATCGCGACGTTTTTCCAGCTCATTCAACTGTCTTTCACGTTCGATAGAAACAGTGTTGCCACCATATAGCTCGGTACCATCGGCTAGTATAATTACCTTCCAGTCCATCTTATTACCACCATCCTTTGCCGGGTTACCAGAGATTTTGATTGTATCCCCTGGTTTCAAGGTGTCTCTTTTCCAGCCGCGTCTTTTCAAAATCGCGGATGCATTTCCTTCTGCCAGCCATTTTTGAACTTCGCCTTCTTTAGTTGTCACATCAAAGTAAACGCGTGCATGAGGGTTAATGAGTCTGAATTTGGTGACGACCCCTTCGACTACGATGATACTGTCCAAATCATAATGTGAAGCCGGGCCGTGATGAGAGTAAGCGGGTAAAGAAATAAGTAAGCCGCTAAGTAAAAGTATTGTCAGTTTTTTAAACATAATTAATTTTCCTTAAAATTCACCTGTTATAGCTTCACATACAAATTCGTCCAATTCCCAGTCTGGTTCTGGCAAATAACTTCTCTGGTTTCCATAAGGTTTACGAAAGTGAACAGGATCGATTATTGTCAGTTCCATATCGAGTCGGCCACTATCCGGGTTATGTGTATAGTATTCAACAAACAAAGTGTCAGCGCTGGGTGCAAAAGCACCGCCACCTGGTACACCGCTCACATTCGGAATAATATTTGTCGTTTCTACGATCAATGTTAAACCTTCATAACGCCCGGTAGAATGACCAAGGCGTGTCGCCGGTTCACCTTCAGCTTGCTTTCTTCCATCCAGATAAATTGTGCGCACAGCATTCCAGTATTCATAACTAATGACTACCCGATCATCCATTTGTTCAATTTTCATTGGCACCGGTGCTGTAATTTGATGTCGTAAACTATCGCCTTCTGGCGTGCAATCTAAGGCCGCTCCCTGTGATGGTTTATACTCTGCCTGCTTCTTTTGCCCTAAGGGGGTTAGCAGGTTTTTGTTTTGTTCTTTTTCATAATTCCTCATGTCCTGGAAAAGCTCATTCATTGAGCGATCTTTATTATTTTTGTCATCCAATAAGGATTGTAAATAATTAAAGCCTGTCACAGAACACCCGGTACGGGCGCAGGCAAGATCGACAATTCTCCAACGCTCATCAGCAGGTGTTAATAAAGCATTTGCCCAGACACCACTTATGTTTGGGATATTATTGTTTTGAGCGTAACTGGCTGTTACCCAGTTAGTCATTAGTAAAAATAGTAAAGCAAAGCAAGCGGGGTTTTTTCCGCCGGAAAAATTGAAATTGCTTATTTTGAGAGTAGTCATCTGGTGTTCTCTTTTTGTCTATTTCGGCTAAAGTAAACGACATACAAAAAAATAGAAAGTATATTATAAGTGCATAAAGGCGAGGGCATACTGTTAAAATTTAGACTTAATGTACTAACTCCGCTGCATCCCTACTTTTATTGTTTTCGGATTAGATAAACTCAAGAGGTTCTTATGTCAATAGATCAGGCTGAAACAGGTAATTTGCACGCATTATTGTCGCAAATTGGAACTGGTCTCGACCAATTCTTGAAATTTGAACATGAAGATTCATTACATGAAGATAAGAATTGGCGAGATACCTTAAATACTCCCCTTCCCGCAAAAGGAGTTGGTATTGGACAGATTATTCAGGATTTGAATAATGAGATCATACCGAATGGTTCGGCGGTGCCGAAACCGGGCTTTACCTCCTACATTACTACCGGCGCAGTGACAGCCTCAACGCTGGCCTCCACTGCTGCTAGTATTGCTTCTCCCCAACGTAATATTGGCGGCGCATTTGCTTTTCTTGAAGAACTGTCTTTGTGCTGGTTGGCTGAAATGTGTGGCATTGCAGATTTGCGCGGTGTGTACAGTAGTGGCGGCTCGGTCGCCAATCTTGTCGCCCTCGGCGCAGCTCGTCAATATGCCTTCGAGAAAATTAATCATGATGTAGCTGCAGAGGGTGTGGATAGAGCGGTATCTGTATACGCAAGCAAAGAATGTCATCACACAATTCAGCGTTCCGCTGGTGTTCTGGGAATAGGTAGACGTTCAATCAGATCCATAGCCTGTGACAGTAGCGGATGTATGCAAGTTGAAGCCTTAGAACAAGCACTGACAGAAGATGAAAAAAAGGGACTATTGCCTGTCGCTATAGTCGCCAACGCAGGTAGCACAAACACCGGTGCAATTGACCCACTAAAAGCAATTGGAGAGCTCGCCAGGGACAAGGGAATTTGGTATCACGTTGACGGTGCCTATGGATTACCCGGGATTCTTGATGAGCGCTTAAGTGACCTGTATCAAGGCCTGGAGTTGGCTGATTCTGTCATTGTCGACCCACACAAATGGTTAGGCGCATCTGTCGGCGTTGCCGCAACATTTGTACGTGATCGAGATTTACTACAAAGAGCATTTACGCAAGAACCAGCGGACTACCTTGAAGGTTCCATAGACCAAACCGGTGATCCCGATGCAGGCCTTAAACATTCTCTTGATGATTTTGGTATCCCCTATTTTGATTATGGTGTCGAATTGAGTTCTCCTTGTCGGGGAGTGGTAGTTTGGGCAATGATTAGAGAAATTGGTGTCGAGGGTATGCGTGAAAGAATAAAACGTCATAATGATATTGCTCGTTATATTGCTGATTTTTCCCGGCAGCATGTAAACCTTGAGTTGCTTCTCGAACCAACGTTGTCTATATGTTGTTTTCGTTACGCCGATTCGAACGTTGCAGACCTTAATCAACTTAACCAGACTTTACATCGCCGACTAGTAAGAGAAAATGAATTTATGCCGAGTACTACTAGAATAGACGGTAAGTTGGCCTTGCGTCCTTGCTATATCGGTGCCAGGCATGAGCAGCAGCAGGCAGAAGGTTTACTTGAAGCGGTGTTACGTATTGGAAATGAGCTGGTAGAGAGACAGGACATTAGTCATTGATATCCTTTCGTTCATCAAATTACTCATTTTACTAAGCCTTAGATACTCTCAATATGATGTCAGTTTCCCCCATTATTAAAGATCTTGTGTTAGTTGGTGGCGGTCATGCACATGTTCTTGTTCTAAAACTTCTTGCTATGCAATTAATGTCCGGCGTGCGGGTAACACTAATTTCTCGAGAAGCACATTCGCCCTATTCAGGTATGTTACCGGGGTATATAGCCGGACATTATAATTTTGCAGAGACACATATCGATTTAGGCCCTTTATCAAGGTATGCCGGGGCACGTTTTTTTCACGATGAAGTGATTGGTCTGGATACCGTAAACCGAAAGCTCATTTGTGATAATCGTCCAGCTGTTAGTTATGACCTGTTATCAATTGATATAGGTTCTACTCCACAGTTAACTTTAAATTCTGAAAATAATAAAAATATTATTCCGGTTAAACCAATCGATGGTTTTTTAACAAGGTGGGAAGCATGCCTGCGTCGAATTATCGCTCGCAAAGAGAAAACACGTATTGCTGTTGTTGGTGCTGGCGCCGCTGGTGTTGAGCTGGTTCTGGCAATCCAATATCGTTTGCAAAATGAACTGCAAAGGTTAGGCCGAGATGATAGTACGCTTGAGTTTCATTTGTTCACAGACAAGGAAGATATTTTAGTTACCTACAACCGCGCTGTGCGTAGCAGATTCCAGGCTGTACTTCAGGACAGAAACATACACTTACATTGCGGACAGCGCGTAGTAAATGTATCTGATAATAGGCTTCATTGCGACAATGGAGAGACACACTCGGTTAACGAATTGTTCTGGGCGACGGCAGCTGGTGCACAGGCCTGGGTAGGGGATGCTGGTTTAGAGACTGATGCATCAGGGTTTATCAGGGTTAACGACACGTTGGAGTCAATTTCTCACGAAGGTATCTTTGCTGTGGGCGATATAGCGAATATGATTAATCATCCACGACCAAAGTCTGGTGTGTTCGCTGTACGGCAAGGACCTCCTTTGTTTCGGAACCTGCAAAAGAAATTGCGGGGACAGCCTTTAGATGCTTTTGTCCCGCAACGACAATTCCTGAGCCTTATTTCTACCGGTGATAAAAATGCTATCGCATCAAGATCAGGTTTAACACTGTCGGGACCGAGAGTTTGGAAGTGGAAAAACTGGATTGATCGTCGTTTTGTAGAAAAATTTAATCAGTTACCGCTAATGGATACGATTGAGCAAGCAAAGCTGACTGAAGGACTTGCCTCCACGGAGGAACTTGCCGAACTATCAGATGACGGGATGCGTTGTGGTGGTTGTGGTGGAAAAATTGGTGCGAAAATCCTGAATGATGTATTGAGCCAGCTCAATATCAGAACGCAGAGTGACATACTGATTGGCATGGATACACCGGACGATGCCGCAATTATTTCTGTACCTGAAGGCAAGATGTTGGTGCAAAGTGTCGATTTCTTTCGAGACTTTGTCGATGATCCCTATTTGTTTGGCCAAATTGCAGCTAATCATGCACTCGGTGATATTTTTGCCATGGGTGCGGAAGCGCATTCTGCACTGGCAATTGTTACTCTGACGAATGGGCTGGAGAGTAAACTGAAAGACGATTTGTTGCAGATGATGCAAGGTGCTATTAAAGTATTTGATGCTGCCAATACCTACCTTGTGGGTGGGCATACGGGTGAGGCGAATGAACAATCTCTTGGCTTCGCTGTTAATGGCTTGATTGATAAGAATCTGATTTTACGAAAACAAGGAATGCAGGTCGGACAACGACTAATACTTACTAAAGCTCTGGGCACAGGAACATTATTCGCAGCGAACATGAGATATCAGGCTTCAGCAAGCTGGGTGCACGCTGCTATTGAAAGTATGATTCAGTCAAACCAGGCTGGTGCACGCTGTCTTATTGAACATGAGGCGAGTGCATGTACTGATGTAACAGGTTTCGGTTTACTCGGACACTTACTGGAAATGATAAAATCCAGGGAACTCAATATTGAACTGGATATTGATGCAATACCTTATTTGAAGGGTGCAGATGAAACACTTGGCAAAGGCATATTCAGTTCCTTGTATGCAAAAAATAAGCAGTTTCAAATCAGTATTAGTAATTTAGAAATGATAATACAACATCCGCACTATCCCTTATTGTTTGATCCACAAACAGCGGGTGGTCTATTGGCCAGTGTGCCCGAAGATAAAGCGGATAAATGTGTTACGGCGCTACGAGATCTTGGTTATGATGCAACTACAATTATTGGTTCAGTTGTATCACAAAGTAATCAACTATCTCCGCTTAAAATTTTGAGTTAATGTGTCCTGCCTGAGCTGAATAACATTTATCCCTGCTAGTTATGAACGAAAAAAAATCAGAATTACGACACTTGCCTTCTGTTGACCTTGTGCTTCGGGAAATGACAGACCTTATTGACGATTGTGGTCATGCAAGAGTCACGGATGCTGTTCGAGAGGAGCTAAGCTTGTTACGAGAGTCGATTTCTTCGGGAAATATAGAAACTCATGGCTCTTTACTCGACACCGTTATCAAAAATGCGTCTGAGAGAGTGAAATTGTCGATGCAAAATAGTTTTACACCTGTGTTCAACCTGAGTGGGACTGTATTGCATACAAATCTGGGTCGTGCTGTATTGCCACAAAGCGCAGTAGATGCAATCGCGCGCGTAGCTCAATCTTCTTCAAACCTTGAGTATGATTTGGAGCTTGGCAAACGTGGTGACAGGGACAGTCATGTAGAAAACCTGATTTGCGAACTAAGTGGTGCAGAAGCGGCGACCGTTGTTAATAATAATGCAGCCGCAGTATTGTTAACACTGAATACATTGGCCAATCGCAAACAGGTGCCGGTATCACGAGGCGAGCTGGTTGAAATAGGCGGTTCATTTCGAATGCCGGAAATCATTATTAGCGCAGGCTGCGAACTTGTCGAAGTGGGTACTACTAACCGCACACACCTAAAAGATTACGCCAACGCGATTAACGAAAATACAGCATTGCTGTTGAAAGTACACACTAGTAACTATCGCATTGAAGGCTTTGCCAGTGAAGTTGAAGAAAATGAGTTAGCGCAATTGGCACAAGACAAGAACTTGCCCTTTGTTATTGATTTAGGCAGCGGCAACTTGATTGACCTTAAGGCTTACGGTTTGCCGGAAGAACCAACGGTGTCTCAGGTTCTTGAGAATGGTGTAGATATCATCACCTTTAGTGGAGACAAATTGTTAGGGGGACCACAATGTGGAATCATTGCCGGCAAAAAGGAATTAATTCAAAAAATTAAACAGAATCCTCTTAAGCGAACATTGCGTCTCGACAAATTGACACTTGCTGCACTGGTTGAGGTATTGCGACTTTATCAAAACCCGGAGCAATTACAGCTTAAGCTGCCAACTCTGGCAAAATTAACACGAGCTGTCGACGAGATCCGCGAGCAGTCAGAACGTGTTTCAAAAATATTGACGCCAATTATTGCTAAAGACTACGAAGTCACACTAACTGATTGTATGAGTCAGGTTGGCAGTGGTGCACTACCGACTGAAACGATTCCGAGTTTTGGTTTGTCGATTCAGGGAAGAGATAATAGTGATCAAAGTCTACGTCACCTTGATAGAGCGATGCATCAATTACCGATACCAGTGATAGGACGTATACAAAATGGTAGTTACTTGCTGGACTTTCGTTGTCTTGATAACGAAGCTAACTTTATTGCGCAATTTAAAAGTCTGTTGGATGCCTTAAGTTGATTATTGCAACAGCGGGTCATGTTGACCATGGCAAAAGCCTGTTGGTCAAGATGCTGACAGGCATGGATACAGATCGACTGGCGGAAGAGAAGCGCCGGGGTCTATCGATCAACGTAGGTTTTGCCTACCGAAAGATAGACACGACAAAAACCATCGTTTTTGTTGATGTGCCGGGACATAACCGTTTCATTAATAACATGATCGCCGGAGTGACGGGTATCAACCTGGCCTTGCTTGTCGTTGCAGCAGACGATGGTCCCATGCCACAAACTCGTGAACACATGGATGTACTAAAACTCCTGGGTGTTAAACGTTTTGTTTTGGTTATTAGCAAAATAGATCGGGTCGATAAGGCGCAAATTGAGACAGTACGTGAATCCGCCTTAAATTTATTTCCTGAACCAGAGCAGACGCCTGTATTTGAAGTTGATACTCCGGCCGGTAAAGGAATTAGTGAACTGGCTGGTTTTCTTGAAGCAGAAGAAAGTAAGCCACGAGAAAAACCTACTTCTGGCCATTTCAGACTATCAATAGACAGAGCATTCCTAATAAAGGGAAGTGGCCTTATCATTACCGGCACGGTTGCATCTGGTGCTGTGAAGCAAGGTGATGAATTGATGTTGGCCCCACAGAATATCCCACTGCGAATACGCTCAATTCAAATCCAGGAAGAGCAGGCGGAGGAGGCTGTTTCAGGCCAAAGATGTGCGCTGAATATCAGCGGAGATATTGAAAAGGATGATATCGAACGAGGTGACTGGCTACTTGATTCATCGCTCAGTCAAACGACTACGCGTGTTGACGCCAGTATTACTTTGCTTAGTCATGTCTCATTTTCGCTAAAACATATGAGTCCGATTAAGTTATATATTGGCGCAAAGCGTGTTTCAGCTCGATTGGCATTACTAGGTGAGAAGAGTCTGTCTTCAGGGCAAACATGTAAGGCGCAATTGATCTTGAATTCGGAAATACAATGTTGTCATGGTGATCGCTTCTTATTGCGTGACGACAGCGAGAACCAAACTTTGGGCGGAGGAATAGTCATAGAGCCTCATGCTTCATCAAAAAGAAGGGCGACAGACTTACGCCTGAATATACTTGAGACTTTACAAAAAAGTGATGAAGAGCAGGTATTGAAAGCAATGTTGTTTACTCACAAGCAAATGATAGACCTAACTCGCTTTAGCATGAGCAGAAATTTGAGAGAAGATGAACAAAGCTCATTGCTTGAAAAACTTAAAAAGAACTGTGAAATTAAAATTCTGGAAATGCATAATTCGAATTTTATTATTGCCAGTGCTAATCTGAATTCAATAATACAATGGGTGCAAAACGAATTGCTCGAAGCAATGAAAAGTAGTGCTGCTACGAACGCTGGTCAACAAACCGGACTTAGAACTGAAGAGTTTAAAGCGAAATTTAAAAGACTTTTTGTTGGTGTCGAAGTTGATTTCATTTTTGATTATATGCACTCAAGCGGGAGTGTCATAGTCTCAAAAGATTATGTGATGCTAAAAAGAGATGAGCAACTATCGGAGCAAGACCAAAAATTGTGGGAAAAAATGGAGAGTTACCTAACTAAAACAGGACTCAATGTGCCAGTGATTAGCGAAATTGCCAAAACTCTGGGTAATGATAAAGCGTCTATCATGGCCGTAGCAAAGTTGACAATCAGACTCAAACGACTGGTACTGATTGGCGATAATCGTTTGGCGCTTGCACAGCATCTGCAACAGTTTTCAGAGGTAGTTGCTTTATTGATTTCTCGTCAGTCAGGTTTTTCGGTAGCGGACTTTAAAAATGAGTGTGGAATTGGCCGTAACCTTGCTGTGGAAGTATTGGAGTACTTTGATAAAATTGGATATACCTTACGTAAAGAATCTGGCAGGGTGATATTGCACAGCGACCGCGTTAGTAAGTTATTGAATTAAGGCTTGTAAATAGATACATATTGGAAGAGCGATATCCCTGGTGGGGTGCCTGGTCTTCAAAACCAGAGAGACGCCAATAAAGCGTCTGGTAGGTTCGACTCCTACCTCTTCCGCCATT
>Ga0055584_100001061_pt1 | contig 26752 bp, 21 predicted proteins | sample OSDHelmetaG_FD_58716 | JGI IMG/M metagenome (GOLD analysis project Ga0055584, IMG submission 58716) | Pelagic marine sediment microbial communities from the LTER site Helgoland, North Sea, for post-phytoplankton bloom and carbon turnover... | ecosystem: Environmental > Aquatic > Marine >...
TAATGAAAAAAGACCTGATTTTCGAACTAAAAACTATGAATATCTACGCCGCCGAAACAAGAAAAATAACCAGGTAGCTAAAAGCCGTAGTATTTCACATTAGGTGAGCACTTCGATCAGATGTGACTTGCAGTGAAGACTTGTCAAGTAGTCTGAATCATTCTTGTTATCGTTTTTAACTAACACAAATATGCATCGCCTCGTGCGACCGCATGGTCTGTTAGAATGTTCCATGCCAAAGCATCTACGGTTGCACGATTAGGTTCAATACAGCCACTAGCGCTTCACCTACGTTCTGTCTTCAATATCATATTTAGGAGGATTAATCTGAATGGGCGATTATTGTTTATACGCACACAAAAACTCTTATGCGATGACAACACATCTAATGCTCGAAGAGCTTGAGCTTAAATACGATGTCGTCTGGTTCAATGTTCATGACCCGAAGACTTTTCCAGAGGAATTCGTCACACTTAATCCAAATGCCAGAGTACCTGTATTAGTCACACCTCACGGTCCCGTTTACGAAACTGCGGCCACTCTACTTTATCTATCCGAACATCACAATAATGGATTCATGCCTACTGATAGCAGCGCTAAACGGGCCCAAGCGCAACAGTGGCTAATTTATTTAATGAGCACATTCCAGCCGGAAGTACTGATTCAATTTAACGCTGGACGATACTTTCCAGACGATTTAGCAATGCAATTCGCACTAAAGTTGGCGTCGTTACACCAACTTGAAGTCATTTGGAAGATTATTGAAGATGCTCTGGCAGATGGACCTTATTTTTTAGGTGATGAATTCACTATCAGCGATATCTTGTTTCTTATGCAGGCTATCTGGAAAGAAAACCAACCTGCAGACATGTCGTTATATCCAAACTCAATGCGCATGATGCGAACAGCCTTTGAACGACCTGCTGTACAACGTATTTTGGAAATTCATCAGATCCAGCATCTTACAAAATTGCTTTAGTTGTTAAGCCAACAGTGTTGATGTTGCGGTTAATCGACTCGGGCGTTTTTCCTTATGCCAAAGAGAATGTGATTATAGCTTACGAAAAAAGGGTTTATCCCCTACGAGGGTAACTCGGTTCATAAGGCGATGAGTGGCGCCGTAGTCATTCGATGCATAGTGTTGCGTACAACGATTATCCCAGAATGCAACATCGCCAACCCGCCAACAATGCCGAATCTGAAAATCTGGCAATTGGGCATGATGGTGTAGTAATTTCAGTAACGCATCGCTTTCTGCCTCAGAGACATCATTGATTCGCGACGTATAATACTCATTGACATAAAGCGCGGTTCGTCCGGTTTCCGGGTGAGTACGAAGCACAGGATGCGTCATCAAGGGGAAAATCTTTTTAAGTTCGTGCAACCTATCTTCACCGCCATCCAGCATACGAAAAGTTGTGCCCCATCCTCGTTCGAAGGAATGCTGTGCCGTTAACTCCTCGCACATTCTTTTTATCGGACTAGATAATGTATCGTAAGCGGCATAAAGACTCGCAAATAGAGTGTCACCCCCAGACTCAGGAATTATTTTGGCCGCAAGGATAGAACCCATGGATGGTGCTTCCTGATAAGTCACATCCGTATGCCAGTAATGCTCGCTATCATGGGCACGACCTTTTGATTCGATGATCGTTAATCTTGCATCACGCTCGTCATTATCAAAAACAGGATGAGGGTTATCGATCTCGCCAAATTGTGCTGCTAATCTAAGTTGTTGCTCACTGGTGATCGATTGATCGCGAAAAAAAATAACGCTAAACTCTAACAGTGCCTGACGAACCTCATTAATTTCTTCATCATTAAGCCCCTTGGAAAGATCGACACCACCTATAAAAGCACCTAAATGTGGTGAACGTCTTTCTACCTCTATATTGTTATATTTCATGACAACCTCCGAGGATAGATAGAAATTATTTTCATCTAACGATTTAAAAACTCTCTCATAACAACGATGGTCTTCTCCATGCCCGCGTCGTCACCCACAGTAAACCGAAGCTTATTGTTAAATGCATCGACCGCAAACTGGCGAGGAATAATGCCATTTTTATTCAACCAGACATTAGCGTCAGCGGCTGTTTTCTCCGTCGTTTCGGGAAACTCAACTAAAATAAAATTAGTCTGACTGGGATAAACTTTAAGACCCATAGTTGTAAACTGTTGACTAAGTTGGTCAATCCATTTTCGATTATGCGCTAAGACTTTTTCCACATGAGCCGTATCTCTAACAGCTTCAACACCTGCCGCAAAGGCTGCAGTATTTATCGGGAAAGACGGACCAATTTTTGTCATTACATCAATTAAATCGGCCTGCCCGTAACACCACCCCAACCGTAATCCAGCCATCCCATAGACCTTAGAAAAGCTCCGCGTGACGATAACATTATCAAACTCGTGGACCAAGTTAACACCTGATTCGTAGTCGTCCTCAGCGGCAAACTCATCATATGCAGAGTCGATAATCAATAATACATTGCTCGGCAAACCTGCATGCAAGCGGCGAATTTGGGCACCAGACAAATAGGTACCAGAGGGGTTGTCCGGGTTAGCCAATAATACGATACGGGTATTTTTAGTTACGCAGGCAAGAATGTTATCGACATCATAATGAAAATCCCTGTCGGCGGCAGCAACTGGCGTTGCACCGGCAACTTTTGCATAAATAGGAAATTGCATATAGGCATATTTGCTATGCACCAACTCCTGACCTGGGCCAGAAAATGTATTTACGATACGTTGCAAAACTTCATCCGATCCCGGACCAAAAGCCATACATTCCGAATTCAGTTGATATCTTCTAGCCAAAGCTTCAGCTAGGCTTTCAGTATCTACCTCGGGATAAAGATGACTGGATTGAATCGCTCGTTGCGCGGCTTCAATCGCGGCCGGACTCATACCGAGCACGGATTCATTCGACGATAGTTTGACCGGCTCATCCCAACCTGGAAGTTTTGATATACCAACCATGTAATAATCAATCGATGCTAAACCTTGCTTGGGAGAAATAGTCATGCACTGGTGCCCTGAAAATTAGTTAAACATAATTATAACTGTGATCACAGTAATTGACGAGGTGCAATTATAAAAGTAGCATCAACGTTGATGACAACACCTGACTTTTCAACCTTTGGATACAACTATTATGAGTAAATCTTGCGGCGAAGCTTTGATGCACTTACTAGAGGCCTACGGTGTGACCACTGTTTTTGGTATCCCTGGTGAACACACTCTGGAACTGTACCGTGGAATTGAGAAAAGCAATGTCCGAGCCATCACACCCCGTAACGAGCAAGGTGCGAGTTTCATGGCCGACGGCTATGCCCGAGTCACTGGCGAGCCCGGGGTTTGCACTATCATTACAGGCCCTGGCGTAACTAACGCGGCCACTGGTATTGGTCAGGCTTATGCGGATTCAATCCCTATGCTAGTGATCTCAAGCGCTAATGATAGCCCTTCATTAGGCAAAGGTTGGGGTCGTTTACATGAAACCTCTGACCTATGCGCTATTACACGGCCAATCACAGCTTTTAGTACGATGGTGCACGATCCGTCGGAGGTACCGGAACTAATCGCTCAAGCATTTACCGTATTTCGCTCAGGGCGCCCTCGCCCGGTTCATATCGCCATCCCGATTGATGTCATGGAAATGCCTGTGGCAGACAACTGGCAACCCTATAAAACACCTGCTCTGCCGATTCCTGGTAAAGACGCTATTGATGAGGCGGCATCTACACTGGCTCAATGCGAAAGCTCCGTAATCATGGTGGGTGGTGGTGCTCAACATGCCAGTAACGAAGTCGTCCGACTGGCCGAATGTCTTAATGTTGGTGTGATTGCATCAAATGCAGGCAAGGGCATTGTTAGTGACGATCATGTACTCAGTCTCGGTGGTGGTGTGATCAGCCCGGCGGTACAGAATTATCTCGCAAAGGCCGAAGTAGTGCTCGCTATCGGAACCGAACTCGGTGAAGCCGATAGCTTTATTTATGATCTACCGGTAAATGGCAAGGTCATCCGTATCGATATTGATCCGGCAAGATTTAGCGACGCCTTTCCTGCCAGTATTGCGATATTAGGAGATTCCCAGTCCGCCTGCACGCAATTGTTGGCAGCCCTTGAAAATCAGGATATACGAACCAGAAGTCAAAACACTAAAGCTGAATTAAAACAAGTCCGTATCCAGCAAAACACGGATTATACCGATGTAGAACGCCAACACATTCGACTCCTGGATGCGTTGCGCGACGAGTTGGCTGATGACGCCGTTGTTATGGGCGATATCGCACAGTTGGTGTATACCGGCACTGCCGCTTTTAAAGCGCGTTTGCCGAAGACCTGGTTTTACCCTGCCGGCTTTGGCACTTTGGGTTGCGCCCTGCCCGATGCGATTGGAGCCAAATTAGCCAGGCCAGAGAAAACCGTAGTAGCATTAGTCGGCGATGGCGGTTTTATGTTCACAGTTAACGAGCTGGCAACAGCTGTCGAAGAGGGCCTGTCTATCCCTATCATTATCTGGCATAACCACAGCTACGCGATGATCCGAGATGGCATGGTAAAACGCGGAATTCCAGAAATTGGCGTCAACCCTGTTGCCCCCGATTTCATCAAACTGGCAGATGCCTTCGGATGCCCCGGATTCAACGTTAGCAGCGAGGATGAATTCCGAACCGTATTCCGAGCCGCCTGTGAGCATCAAGGACCAAGCCTCATCATAGCTACTGAAAATGATGACTGGTTGACCTGAGCCCCGAGGACTAAAAGATGATTTCAATCGACCATCTCAAATGTAGTCTGGACTTCAATCGAGAAGGCAAACAGTTTGGCAATATCGATCTCGGCTATTCCAATAATCAATATGCCTTCGACAAGATACCCACACCCATTATCTGTATTAAAAACGGGAGTGGTCCAACTTTACTTTTAAGTGCTGGTAATCATGGCGATGAATACGAAGGTCAGGTGATACTGCGCCGTCTTATTCATGAAACCGAAGCCCAGGATATCAATGGCCGATTAATTATCTTACCGGCGTTAAATTACCCTGCCATGCTCGATAATGCTCGTGTATCTCCACTTGATCAAGGCAATATGAATCGTAGTTTCCCCGGCAAGGCTGGCGGATCCCCTACTTCAGCCATAGCGGATTTTGTCACGACGCAATTATTGCCATTAGTTGATGCTGGTATCGATTTGCATTCCGGCGGTAGTACGTCTTACTACTTACCCTGTACGTTCTTGTGCACGGCAGCCGATCCTGAAATCACGCAAAAGAACCTAGGGTTGATTGATGCTTTTAATGCTGCAAACACTCTGGTTGTTCGGGGGGAATCGAGTGCGACTGGTTTTGATCCAATTGCCAATCGGGCCGGCGTACCGTTTATTTCAACAGAATTGTATGGCGGTGGAAACGTTGACCGAAAAGCTACCGAACTGGGTATGACCGGTGTCAGAAACGTTATGCAACATATGGGGATAATCTCAAATCAAACTGTATTAAAATCCAGTATAAGATTTTTTAATGGAATCGATGGTAGTGATCATTTAAGTTCACCTTATAGTGGCATCTTCGAACCTGTCGTCGAGCTGGGCGATGAGGTAACCTCCGGCGACATTGCCGGTCAACTTTATTCTGCGGAAGAAATAGAGCGGAAGCCTCTAACCTTACGATTCAACAATTCCGGTACGGTTCTGGTTAGGCGAAACGGTGCTCGTGTCAGACGTGGAAGCCACCTGTTTCTTGTGGTATCAAGCATGTCACGGAAACAGATTTCAACGTTGTCCTGAAATCGACCCAAACGAGCGATCCATGCGTTATTCGATTCTGACACTGGCAACTCAGGCGCTTCAAAAGCAACAGCGATGGCCGCAAATAATTGCCCCGGAAAAACTCAAACCACATTACGACATTATCATTGTTGGAGCGGGTGGACACGGGCTTGCGACAGCTTATTACTTGTCTCACAATCATGACATTAACGATGTACTTGTCATTGACAGCAGCTGGATTGGTGGTGGTAATACAGCCCGTAACACTACTATCGTACGCTCTGATTATCTGCTACCGGCTAGCTTTGCGCTAAAGAACTTCGCCCTCCAGTTATGGGATTCCCTGAGTCAGGCACTTAACTTTAATCTCATGTACTCGCCACGTGGTTATCTCGACCTGGCACATTCGGACGGTGAACTCGAACACTTTATGTTACGCGCCAATGCCATGTGTCTCGGCGGTGCATCAGCGTCAATTCTTACCAACAGCCAAATTGCAGAAAAAATACCCGCACTAAATCTCGATCAACAATCCCGGTTTCCTATTAGGGGTGCACTGTTTCAGGCCGAAGGCGGTGTCGTGCGACACGATGCTGTTGCTTGGGGTTTCGCCCGTAAATCTAGCGAAAAGGGTGTTCACATTCAGCAAAACTGTGCAGTTAATAAGCTCCTGACAAGTAATGGGCGCATCAGCGGAGTAAGCACACACAGGGGAAAAATATCCGCCAATAGCGTCCTGGTGGCTGCTGCTGGTGGCTCAGAAAGACTAATGGCGAATGCTGGCGTACCGTTGCCAATGGAACCCATAAATGTGCAGGCTTTTGTTACCGAGCCCATAAAACCGGTGCTTGATCATGTTGTGAATTACAATGCAGGTCTCTCTTATCTCAGCCAAAGCGATAAGGGTGAACTGGTGATGGGTGGTGCAACCGACGGCTATCTATCTACTGCACGGCGTGGCAGTTTCGCTCGATTAGAAGACACAATGATGCGCGCTGCACAGATATTTCCGTTCATATCAAATCTGCGTCTAATGCGCCACTGGTCTGGTACAGCCGACATACCAATGGATGGAAATGCCATTGTCGGTCGCACCGAGATTGAGAATTTATTTGTTAACTGCGGTTGGGGATACGCAGGGTTTAAAGCCACACCCGCTGTTGGCTGGAAACTGGCTGAATTAATAGCCGATGGCAAATTGCCAGAAATGCTCAAACCCTTTGCTCTCAGTCGATTCACCGACGGTGCACTGATAGATGACGCGGGCATCGGCCCCTATCCTTGGCTGCATTAAAGACCATGCTACTGATCCCCTGCCCTCACTGTGGTGAACGCGATGAAAGTGAATTCAATTATGGCGGTCGAGTTGCAGACTTTCCCGAATTGCAGGCCGACATGTCAACATGGCATCGGGCCATACATCTTCCAGATGTTAACGACCCTATTGTGAATGAAGTCTGGTTCCATGCCTCTGGCTGCGAATGCTGGATTCAAGTTAATCGAGATATTCGTACTCATGAATTTCAACCGATAGATAAGCTGGATCACAGCTAATGCAACCAAGAAGACTTAATCAGGGTGGTGATATCGATCGAAGTCGTCCAATTCACTTCATCTTTAACAATCAACGATTACAGGGCTATCAAGGTGACAGTCTGGCCTCAGCTCTATTGGCCAACAACATTACGTTGGTTGCTAGGTCGATTAAGTATCATCGACCACGGGGTATTGTGTCGGCCGGTCTTGAGGAAAGCAGTGCACTGGTTACCTGTCTTGATCAATACGGTATACCTGTCCCAAATTTAAAAGCCACAGAAGTTATCCTGGAAAGTAACCTCGTCGCTAAAAGTCAGAATTGCTGGCCAAATGTTAATTTTGACATTGCTGCCCTGTTGCAAATGGGATCCGCGATGTTGAGTGCAGGGTTTTACTACAAAACTTTTATGTGGCCAAAGAACTGGTGGCATCTTTGTTACGAAAAGATAATTCGTCGTACCGCTGGGCAGGGCCGTATCTCGACAAGAAAAGACGCTAAACAATACGACCGACGACGAGCCCATTGTGATCTTCTCATAATCGGTTCTGGGCCTAGTGGGCTTGCCGCGTCCGTAGCAGCAGCGGGTAAAGAGTTATCCGTTATCCTCATGGAGAAGGATCATCAACTCGGTGGTGCCGCTAGCTGGGAACAAACCGAAATTGAATCCTTGCCCGCCAGTCAGTGGCGCCAACAATCATTAGCCATTATTAAACAACATCCCAACATCCGGATTATGACGAATTGTCTTGCATTCGGTTTATACGATCACGGTTGCGTAATGTCTGTTCAGCAAAATACCAATGGTGTTGATTCTACTAGCTGGCAAATTCGTGCCGGCCGTATTCTGCTCGCCAGTGGTGCCACCGAGCAACCACTGGTCTTCCCAAATAACGATCGTCCAGGGATTATGCTCGCCGCATCTGTACGTCAGTATATTTATCGCTATGCTACACAACCGGGCAAACGCGCGTTGCTGGCAATTGCAAATACAAGTGAACGCGAACTAACACGCCAGGCGCTGTTGTACGCAGGTATAGAAATCGCAGACGAATTAAAGGATGGGGAACGCATTTACGGTACTACTGGACGAAACCGATTGCACACGGCCACTCTGGTTGATTCGGGTGGTAGTAAACGTAAGGTAACGTGCGATTTAATGTGCGTATCTGCGGGCTGGAACCCGAATGCGCATTTATTAGGACAACTCGGTGTCCGCCTAGTCTATGACCCAAAACGTCATTGTATGTTGCCACCGGAGCAGCTGGGATTGATTTACCTATGTGGCGCTGCACGTGGACATGTCGCGATAAATGATTGCATCAAAGACGGGGGATTACAGGCACTCAATGCTATCGCCCAGATTCAGTCTCAGACTACCAAATTAACATTACCAGAGATCACAAACTCTGAACCCGACCTTGTCAATCATACAGGCCCGGGGCCCTGCTTCGTCGACTATCAAAACGATGTTCTTCGTACCGATATCGAATTGGCCGTACGTGAAGGTTACGGACATATCGAATTAGTAAAGCGATATACCACATTAGGCATGGGTACTGATCAGGGAAAGACTAGCTGGAAAAATGCCACTACGGAACTTGAACGGATGACTAAAGGCGATGCAATAACTATCGGTCATACCAGCTTTCGACCACCTTATTCCCCGGTTAAAATAGGGGCACTGATTGGTGCTGAAGTAGATCAATACATGACACCCGTTCGTCACACACCATTTCATCGGGTGTTTAGTAACGTAGGCTGTATCTTCCAGACTTCAGGTGTCTGGGTTTATTCTCGGTATTTCCCTATGTCTGGTGAAACAATGGAACAGTCCATTGCCCGTGAAGTGCTTGCGGTGCGCAATCAAGTGGGTTGTGTCGACATGTCTACTCTGGGCAAGGTCGATATTAAGGGTACTGATGCCCTTGAGTTTCTATCGCGGCTTTATTGCAACAACATTGAAAACATTAAGCCAGGACGTTTACGTTATGCTCTTATGCTTCGTGAAGATGGCATATTATGGGACGATGGTACCGTTGCACAACTTGGCACCGATCATTTCTTGGTAACTATGACAACGGCCAATTCAGCAGCAGTTTGGCGCTGGATGAATAAACTACTGCAACTGCATTGGACCGAACTCGACGTACAACTCACATTAGTGTCAGATCACTGGGCATCACTCGCCGTGGCGGGACCTAATGCCCGAAATCTTCTGCAGAAATTGAACCCAAGCTTTGCGACGGATCGAGAATCTTTTCCCTTTGCATCCGTGCGTGAAGGCAGACTCGACGACGTGGTAGCCTGTCGGGTATTTAGTGTGAGTTTCTCTGGAGAGCTAAGCTATGAAATCAATGTACCATCTGGATATGCTGATTGGCTCTTCGAGACAGTCATGCATCGTGGCAAAGACGACGGCATAACAGCTTATGGGCTCGAAGCCCTTGATGTTCTGCGTATCGAAAAAGGCCACCTCTCGATCGGTACTGAAATCGATGGTCGCACAACACCGATGGATCTGGGGTTGGCTAATATGGTTTCCAGCAAGAAATCATTTATTGGATCAAGTTTATTACAACGACCGGCGTTAAATTTATCTTCCAGGTTACAGTTAGTCGGCCTGACCCCGAGTGATGGTATAAGTGCCATACCGGTCGCCGCACTGCTCTGTAATCAGCCTTGGCAAACAGGTATTACACAATCCTCAATGGGTAGATTAACGGCGGCACTATTCAGTCCAAGCCTACAAAAACCCATCGCATTGGCTTTGCTCGAGAATGGTCAGCAACGCCATCATGATCAGCTCTGGGCAGTATCACCGATTCAACAGAAGTCTGTAGCCGTTACTGTTGGGCCAGCGTGTTTCCACGATTTAGAGGGGGAACGCTTGCATGCCTGAATCAATCGAAGTTCGTGGCGCAACCGATGTTCCGGATTATCCAGTTCCGGATGCCAGTTTAACAATTTATGAAACCGATCAACTAAATATTTGGTCGGTCCAGTCTACTCACTTACACAGTCTTGAAGACTACTTTCTAGGTACGTTTAACGCGGAGCCACAAATCGGACGAATGTTCTTTAGCGATGAATGGCGACTGATACAAATATCGCCTAATCGAGCTTTTTTAATTTCTGAACAATCGACACCACTGCAAACCACAACGAACTACAAAACCATGTTAACCGATGTCAGTCACGGTTATTGCGAACTAGTTTTGTCTGGTGAACTTTCTTTTGACTTCGTGGGTTTATACGTTTCCGCCGACCTGAACAAAGCATTAATACATGGCAAAGATAATCTACGTTGTCGATTCGGCCAATATAGTTGTTTATTGTATTGGGACAATTCCAGTCAAGTTCGAGTGTTAATCGAACGATCCTATGCACGATCTTTTCGCAATTATCTAGATCATCTGATGCGACGTCATGACTTGACGACATCACTCAAAACTAACCCCTCTCATTAATAAAAAATATGACGACTAAAAAACGTAAAGTGTCAAAAAGTGTTGCCCAGGCACCCTTGAATGATCGCATTTACCAAAGTGTAAAATGGTCGTTAATAATTGGCGAGTATTTTCCTGGTAGCGTTCTCTCCATCCGTTCGCTTGCAAAGAAAATGGGTACAAGTACCATGCCCGTTCGTGAAGCTCTAGCTCGGCTATCCTCGGAACGTCTACTACAATCTTCGGTCAAGCGTTCTTACAAAGTCGCCGAGCTGGATCCAAAGCGTGTTGCCGATCAGTTTTTTCTACGCGCCCGACTGGAAGGTATAGCCACTGAACTTGCTGTGCCCAATCTAACGGCTTCCCAAATTGATGAACTCGAAGCTCTGGCGCATATGATGGTCAAAGACATCAAGACAGGCAATAACGAAAACTACATTGTCCGTAACTACAATTTTCATTTCGCCATTTATGCGGCTAGCCAAAACGAGGAACTCTTCTGGTCTATCGAACGATTGTGGGCACAAACCGGGCCTTATTTAGCCCAAGTGGTACGCAGTCAACATATGCCAGAAGATTGGCAATTTTTACACAATGAAATTGCCAAAGCCATTCGATCTAGAAATGCGCAACAGGCAGCAAGACTCATCGAAAAAGATATTAGTTGGGGAGTAACAACATTTGCTGCCCATATTCGAGGAGAACTGGAGCAATCATGAAAACAACAGCACAAGTTGTCGTCATTGGCGGCGGTGTCGTCGGCTGCTCAATCCTATATCATCTCGCCAAAAATGGCTGGACCGATGTAATGCTAATCGAGCGCTCGGAGCTAACCTCTGGTTCAAGCTGGCATGCGGCAGGCGGACTGTTTACGATTACACGACCTAATACCGCTGCCGAGATACATCGTTATACTTTTCAGATATATCGCGAACTGGAAGAGGAATCGGATCAATCCTGCGGCTTTCACTTTACCGGTGGTATTAATATTTGCCGAACCCAAGAAGAAATCGACAGCAACGCTATGATGCGAAGTGCCTGTCGTCGATTGGGTATCGAAAGTCACTTTATTTCTCTCGATGAAGTACAAAAGAAGGTTCCTTTCCTGGATACCACACAAATAATGGGGGCGTTGTGGGAAGAAGAAGGCGGTCATGTTGACCCAGCGTCTGCCACCCAGGCTTTTGCCGCAGCAGCACGTAAACTCGGCGCTAAGATTTATCGACATTGTCCGGTAATCACAACAACTCAACGCAGTGATGGAAGTTGGGATGTAGGAACAAAAAACGGCACTGTACACACTGAGTTCGTGGTCAATGCGGCGGGCTTATGGGGACGTGAAGTTGCCGCATTGGCTGGTATCCAACTACCTCTGATTCCTGTCGAGCACCATTATCTGGTTACAGATAATATGCCTGAAATTGAAAGTCTAGACTTCGAGCTACCCCAAATAAACGACAACGAAACTGGGGTTTACATGCGCCAGGAAGGCCAAGGTCTATTACTGGGGGCCTATGAGAAAACCTGCACACACTGGGCCATCGATGGTACACCGCTGGATTTCGGACACGAGTTGCTTAACGAAGATTTATCTCGCATGTCCTGGAATTTCGAGAAATCTCTAGAACTCATACCATGCCTTTCCGAGGTGGGAATCAAACGAATAATCAACGGACCCATGATCTTCTCACCAGACCTCGGCCCACTGGTTGGTCCACACCCATCTCGGCGTAATTATTTTTGTGCAAACGGTGTTATGGCTGGTTTTAATCAAGGTGCAGGTATTGGTCGCGTATTGTCTGACTGGATCATTCAGGGCGAACCTGAAATCGATATTTCCTGCTGGGATGTGGCTCGTTTCGGTGAATGGGCGGATAAATCCTACGCAGAAAAAACCACTCGTTACTTTTATGAAAACCGATCCGAGAAAATTTTCCCCTATCAGGAATTCGACATTGGTCGTCCTATACATAAACCGGCCGTTTACGATCGTTTACAGAACGCCAACGCAGTTTTTGGTAGTTCTTTCGGCCAGGAACATGCTAACTGGTTTGCACCAAGAGGCACCGAAGCACGAGACTCATTAACGTATCGACAACCCAACTGGTGGCAGACCGTTATCGACGAAGGCAAGCGTATTCGCAACGAAGTTGGGCTAATGGAGTTTTCAGCCATGGCCAAGTTTGAAGTTTACGGTCCTGGTGCGAAAGTATGGCTTGATAGAATCATGGCCAACTGCTTACCAAAAGTTGGACGTATGAGTCTGTCACCCATGCTCTCATCTAAAGGAAGAGTCGCAGGAGATTTTTCTATTTCCCGTCTTGAGTCTGATCGGTTCCTAGTGTTAGGTGCCGACACAATGCAACTGGCTTTCATGCGATACTTCGAATCAAGTCTGCCGGATACAGGTGTTAGTCTTAAAAACCTGTCCCAACAATATGGTGGCCTGCATGTGTGTGGACCTAGAGCTCAGGAGCTGATCGAAAACATCGCACTTCGGGATATGGATAGCGCCAATTTTCCATTTATGTCCTCAGCAGAAATGACACTTGGAAATATTGAAAAAGTTAAAGTTTTGCGTGTATCCTTTACGGGTGAAACCGGCTACGAAATGTATCTGCCAATGTCGCAACAATTAGCATTATTTGATTTAATTTATCATCAGGGTCAGTCGCTTGGGCTTGGACTAGTCGGCACTCGGTCATTAATGCAGACACGTCTAGAAAAAAGCTTCCCTGCCTGGGGTCTGGAGTTATCTCTGGACTACACTGCTGTTGAGGCCGACATGGATCGATTTGTTAAGCCAGACAAAGGCGAGTTTATCGGTCGTAAGGCGTTTTTGAACTCTGCTCCACCACGTGAAAAGTTCGCTACTTTTTGCGTTGACGCCGGCGACTGCGCTATATGGGGAGATGAAGCTATTTTTCTTAACGGCGAACCGGTTGGCTATGTCACTTCCGGAGGCTTTGGACCATTTGTTGAAAAACATATAGCTCTAGGTTACGTGGATATTGATGCGTATCAACCCGGTGGACGGTATGCAGTTGAAATATTGGGACAACTACGGGATGCTACATTGCAGACCGAGCCACTATACGACCCTAGTGGGTCAAGAATGCGTGGATGAGGTGAACATGAAGCATTTGTCGGGACAAACTGATCATTGGCGTTTTTCGATCATGGGTGAAGAAACTTGGGCTGGAGTTGAAAAATTTAATTTTCCAACTTTCCTACTCAGCTATTTTCGTCCTACCCGGAGACAAAATTATGAACCGTCGACGCAACAAATCCAGAGCATCTCGCCAATCAACCCGTAATCAAGGATTCAATCAATTACCTTTCGGCCAATTGGTTAACCCTTATCCACCGATGGAGATTCGCTCTGTCGATCAACTCGAGACAATCCATCAGGCCAGTCTTAAAATTCTCCGCGACATCGGTCTGCGAGTGGATAATCCCGCGGCACTAAAATTGCTAGCAAACCTGAAGGCAGACGTCTACTTCGACAATAACCATGTTCGCCTTGACCCTGCGCTCGTTGAAGAACTACTTCAGAACGTGCCACCCGAGTTCACCATACATGCACGCAACCCGGAGAAAACACTTCGTGTTGGCGGCAATGCCATGGTGTTTGCAACAACCTGTGGGCCATCTTTCGTTTCCGATCTGGATCTTGGCCGACGTGCTGGCACCCAACAAGATATGGAAAACTTCGTCAAGTTAGCCGGTATGTTGAATATCCTGCATCACGAGGGCGGCAGTGGTCCAGAACCGCTTGATTTACCACCAGCCAGCCGGCACCTTGATATGATGTATGCACAGATTGCATTAACCGATAAAGGCTGGCATCCAAGTTGGTTAAATACTGCAAAGCGCGCCCGTGACTGTATAGAAATGGCCAAAATTGCGATGCAAACCGATGATGAAGGGCTTAGACAACACCCCGCTATCATCGGTGGTATTAACACCAATTCTCCACTTTTGTGGGACGAGGGCCAGGTCGACGGCATGCGTGTGTTTGCTGAAGCGGGTCAACCGGTCCATGCTACCCCGTTTACATTAGCCGGTGCGATGGCACCCGCAACGGTGGCTGGTGCTGTTACCCTACAAAATGCCGAGGCTCTAGGTTGCATCGCAATTACCCAGGCTGCTGTTCCTGGCGCACCCACTTTTTACGGGCATTTCACATCCAACGTTGATATGCGTACGGGTTCACCGGCATTTGGCACACCTGAATACGCCCAATCAGTAATCATGTCCGGCCAATTAGCCAGACGCTATAAACTACCTCTACGCTCATCTAGCACTACTGGGTCGGCCTGTGTAGATTTACAAGCAGCCTATGAAAGTGACATGTCAATTAATGCATGTATTCAGGCCCATGTTAACGATGTAATGCATGCCGGTGGCTGGCTTGAAGGTGGACTTACCTGTTCCTTCGAAAAGCTAATTCTAGATGCTGAAATTTTGCAAATGCAAGCAGCATTCCTACAGCCGGTTGCTGTGGATGATGACAGTCTTGGTATCGAAGCCATCGCCGAGGTTGGTCCCGGTGGGCATTTCTTTGGCACTGCGCATACCTTGGAACGCTATGAAGATGCATTTTACCAACCTATACTTTCTGACTGGCGTAACTTCGAAAGCTGGCAGGAAGATGGCGCTAAAAGTGCAACCCAGCGTGCGAATGAAATCTGGAAAAAACTCTTACATGAATACCAGAAGCCACCTATCGATCTGGCCATCGAAGAGGAATTACAGGCCTATATGGCAAAACGAAAATTGGAAATAATTGATGAACCTTGAAAATACCACTAAGGCTAAACTAAAGACCCTAGTATAAATAACAAGTATTAACAAAACCTGAACACCAAACAGAGGCCTTAATCATGTCCGTAGAAACAGACAATCAACGACCCTGCTGGATCGATACAATCGACCCAAAAGATGCGTCATCCGAACTCTCGTCGATGTACCAACATGTAGGGTCTGTACATAATAAGATCCACAACTTGTACCGTGCATTCTCGTTGCAACCCCAACCACTAATTGCCGCAGATCAACATTACCGTGATGTCTTGCATAACGAGAACAACCATTCCGACCCTTGGTTTCTAGAATTGCTGGCAAGCCAAGCAGCCATCATTGCTAACTGTCATTATGCCTTGTCTAACCACGGGGCTAATTTCAAAGCGTTGCTCGGCGATGACGAACTAGGCGATAAAATGCTGACCTCCGTGCGTGAAGACCAGTTTGACAATAATCCTATCTTTACTACTAAACAGTCCTCACTACTAAAATTTGGCGCCAAACTTTGTCGTCATCCAGACACCATGTGTGAACAGGATATTATCGATTTAAAAACAGTCGGAGTTACAGATACCGAAATTCTCGAAGCTGTGCAATCCACTGCCTGCTTTGCGTACTGGGTGCGGTTTATCAATGCACTCGGTATTAACCTTGGCAATGAAACCATCGGCATGTATCACAATGACAATCAGTAACATCTCACTGATTGCTGTTGAACTAGAAAACAATCAGGTTAGAGTTTTCTGGCAAGATGGGTTTCGATCGACTTTCCATAATATCTGGTTGCGTCACTCTCCAGGTTACCCCGATTCCAAACGCCCTACGGACGAAAAAGGAAGATTTCCTAGTTCCTCGGTCTTTATAACACCATCTCAGGCCACAATCACCGTAGCCGGAAATTTGCGGCTGAAATGGAATAATGGTCGTATTTCCGAGCATTGCACTAGCTGGCTGCGGGAGAACGTATATGATCAGGATACGCTCCTACAAAAGCGCAGAACAGCAAGCCTTTGGAATTCAGAAAGCGTACTCAAGCATACTGAATTCGATTTCGAATTACTCTGTAATAATGACAATGCAGTGCTCGATATGTTTGAGCATTTGCTAGATCATGGTGTTGTCATGCTTCGTCAGGTTCCGACAAAACTAAACACGATTATCGAAATTGCTAACTGGTTCGGTCATACCCCAACAAATTTATACTCTGATGATGCCGAACAACCGTGTATCGGTAATATCAAAATTGATCCCAGTGTTTCCGTGGCAACCAATATGTGTCACTTCCTCGGCCCCCATACTGATACGTGTTGGCGACAAACCCTCAGTGGGCTCGTATTATTACATTGTCTGAAAGCGCACCCCCAAGGAGGACGATCCATCGTTGTTGATGGCTTTGCAGTGGCGAGTCGATTACGCGATGAAGATCAAACTGCATTCGACCTGCTGTCACAGGTTCCGATAAGCTTTGGTTCAAAAGTTGATAATAAAGATGACTGGCGGGTATTGGGTCGAATCATTTCTACCGCTGCCGATGGTCATCTAGAAGGTATTCGTTATAACGGTAATTCGATTGAACAACTGGAGTTACCCTCGAAATTAATTGAACCTGTTTATCAGGCGTTGGAAAAGTTTGAGTCCATACTCTATGACAGGGCATTATGGTGGCAGCCCATGCTACAGCCTGGAGATCTACTTATTCTTGATAACCACCGTGTGTTGCATGGTCGGGAAGCTTTTGATCCAGATGTAGCGGAACGACATCTGCAAATCTGTGCCGTCGATCGCGATGACTTCCACAACAACTACCGACGCATGGCAAAAAAACGTGGTAAGCCGGACTGGAATTTACGTTTAAGCGCCGGTGTCGTCTAAACTACAAATTCAAACTATCGCACGTTCGTTAGGTACGACAGGTTCTTGGCTAAGTAATTATAAAAATCCCAAATAGTTCCTTCGTAGTCGGGTTTAGCTAGAACCGATGACACATAATGCCGCGATTGCAAGCCACGCATCACTCTAACGAGTTGAGCTTCGTCTTCTGCAAAGGTACGGGTAAACAAGTCGACACCCGCCTTCGCGATTCGTTCTTCTTCATCAGTTTTCGCTGGAAAGCCGATCATGCCAATTCGAGTTCGTAATCGTGTTGCGGATATAGGTTGTATTAAATTGTATGTGACCTTGAATCCGGAAATACCAAACACACTGCTCGGCCCGATACCAAGCATTAATGATCGACGCTTCTCATCTTTGTTTAAATCAGAGTGTGATTCACCCCGCGATGGTGCCTGTTTTGGGTAATACGAATAAAACCCGAAAAAGCCCTCGCCTGATTCGAAGTGCTTAGACAACCTTGTTGGCGTATAGGGGTGTAGCGTTTTGCGGTGTACTGTTGATAGGTGATAGCCTTCGAGAAAATTTTCTACTAGGCATTTCCAGTTTACATCCCATTCCTGTTCACTAGAAAATAGTAACTGCATGTCTTCGATATGCATATTCTTAACCATGGGTTCAATCTGACGAACAGTTTCAGACTCTAAAAAGGATTCAGCATAGGGAGATAAATTAACGAAAATAAACCCATGCCAGATCTCACATTTAAATTCCGGTAGTTTGCAGTTGCGAATAAACTCAGTATGTTGATCTTCGACACCCTGCGCTCTGACCAATTGACCACTAAGATCATAAGTCCAGGCATGATAAGAACAGGTAAAACGCTTACTACGACCTTTACCCTCGACCAGTGGCATAGCTCGATGTCGGCAGACATTTGATAAGGCTTTTATGATGCCAACTTTCGCTCGAACCAGGATGATCGGCTCACCGACAAGCTCCGTTGCGAAATAGTCGCCCACTGCTGGAATTTCTTCTTCACGACCGAGGCAAATCCATTTATTACGAAATAACTGCGCACGTTCTATATCGAGTAGTGTTTCTGAAGTATAGAACGAGCCAGGCATAGTGAAAGCCTGACTGGCATCGGTAGATAGTACTCGATCTAAATACGTGAATAGGGTATTTAATTCTAATTCAGACATCAGTTTTTATTAATCCGTCTTGGCTATTCTTCAGTTATCAGCCGATTTCAAACCACCTTTTGCCAATCGCTCAGCAATAACACGATCCATCCAGTCTGGATCCATTTCTGGTACCGAAGATAGCAAAAGCTCAGTGTACTCGTGATAGGGCGGCTGAAATACTTCGTTCTTAGGTCCTTGATCTACGATTTTGCCTTGCAACATAACCACTACTCTGTCGGCAATTGCGTTTACCGTGGCGAGATCGTGGGTGATAAACATGTAAGCTAAATTAAATTCCTGTTGCAATCTATCAAGTAATCGTAAGATACCTTCGGCTACCAGTTGATCGAGTGCAGACGTTACCTCATCACAAATAATAAAAGAGGGGTCAGCTGCAAGTGCACGAGCTATACAAATTCGTTGTTTCTGGCCACCAGAGAGCTCACCAGGCAGTCGATCGAGATATTGATCGGGATCCATCTCTATCATCTCCATCAACTTCCTGAGACGTTTCTGTTTGGCCTGCCCTTCTAATCCAAGATAAAAAGTCAGTGGTCGACCAACGATATCACGAATCTTATGATGGGGATTTATCGCGGTATCTGCCATTTGATAAATCATTTGAATTTTCTGCAATTGTCCAGGACTGCGACTTCGGTAATCCGAAGGTAAACTCTGGTCTTCGAATAAAATTTGCCCCTGGCGTGGTGGCAATAGCCCGGTAATGACTCGAGCCAGAGTACTTTTACCACTGCCAGATTCACCAACCACGGCTACTGTTTCGTTAGGTCGAATTTCAAACTCGATATCGGTCAATACTTCTTTTGATGTACCGGGATAAATTGCGGTGACATTCTGAACTTTAAGTAACGGCAACGAACTTGCATCAACATTTTGCTCAGTCTTACGAAAACTACGCACTGCCCATAACGACTTGGTGTAATCTTTTTGTGGATCACTTAGCATGCTACGGGTTTCTGATTCTTCTACGGATTCGCCATACCGTAGAACTTTAATCTTGTCTGCCATTTGCGCAACAACTGCAAGATCGTGGGTTATATAAATTGCTGCGGTATTAAATTGTTCGACAATATCTTTAATTGTAGATAGCACCTCGATTTGGGTGGTGACGTCGAGCGCTGTGGTTGGTTCGTCAAAAATGATTAAATCGGGTCGGCAGGCGAGCGCCATTGCTGTCATTGCGCGCTGTAATTGTCCCCCGGAAACCTGATGTGGATAACGAAAGCCGATGGTATCTGGATTCGGCATTCTAATTTTCGAATACAATTCTTTGGCATCTGCATAGGCCTGATCCCGGCTACCAAGACCGTGCTGAATCACGGTCTCGCTGAACTGATCTATCAACTTATGTGCGGGGTTAAATGAAGCCGCAGCTGACTGTGCAACATAGGCAATTCGCGCACCACGCAACCGACGTTTTTCTTCCGCCGTCGCAGTGGTCAATTCAAGTCCATCAAATTGAATACTACCCCCATTTATGCGGCATCCCGGCTTGGCGAATCCCATTGCAGCAATGCCAATAGTTGACTTGCCTGCACCAGATTCACCGATGAGCCCTAGAATTTCACCACGATTCAAACAGAAGTCGACACCATTAACGATTTGATGCCATTTGTCCTCACTAAAGCCTTCAACACTTAATCCTTTAACTTCAAGCAGTAATTCGTTGTGGTCAGAATTCATCTTTTAATCCGCTTGTTTTTTGCAGAAACCAATCAACCACAAAGTTAACACCAATAGTCAAAATCGCAATCGCTGCAGCGGGTATCAACGGTGTGTAGTCTTCAAAAGTAATCAGATCTGCAGTATCGCGCACCATCGAGCCCCAGTCTGCAGTCGGCGGCTGTATACCAAGACCTAGAAAACTCAACGCACTGATAGTTAAAAACACAAAACAAAACCGAATTCCAAATTCAGCCGCGAGTGGAGCTGATATGCTAGGTAGGACTTCTCTTATGGTTATCCAAACCAGTTTTTCACCACGTAGCTTTGCCGCTTCAACAAAATCCATCACCACTACATTAAGACTTACTGCTCGGCATAATCGAAAAACCCGGGTAGCATCTAGCAAACCGATAATAAGAATCAAACTTGGCACCGAAGTTCCGAAAATGGAAAGCAATAACATGGCAAATATTAAGGCTGGAATGGCCATCAGAATATCGACGGTACGACTTAATAATTGATCGGTCCAGCCACCGATCACCGCAGCAAAGATACCGGTAATCCCACCCAGCAAAAAGGCGTAAATAGTTGTGATTAAAGCGATACCGACTGTGTTGCGAGCACCATAAATAATTCTGCTAAGCATGTCACGCCCAAGATTATCCGTACCAAGTAAGAACGTATCATTTGCCAGCACATATTTTTTACCAACGATTTCGGATTCGCCATATGGCGCTAACCAGGGCGCGAATACTGCTGCAAAAACATATACCACAATGATCAGTAATCCAAGTTTGGCGCTGAATGGCGCCTTTGCCAATTCTTTGAGTATTCGGCTGGTACGCGTACTAACGGCTGAATTCGTCATTGACTGTATATCAGGAGATTGATTCATTTTGGATGTAACAATCGCGGGTTAGTTAAAATCGAAAGAATATCAGCAATCAGATTGAGCGACACATAAGTGGCAGCAAAAATTAGACAACACGCTTGTACTACAGGCATATCTCGTCTTTGTACCGCATCTACCAATAGTTGTCCTAATCCAGGATATACAAATACCACTTCAACCACGACCACTCCGACTATTAAATATGCAAGATTTAGGACAATCACATTAATAATCGGCGCCCAGGCATTAGGTAATGCATGATGAGTGATAATACGTAAGCGCTTCATGCCTTTCAACGATGCCATCTCGATATAAGAGCTCGATAAAAGATTAATTATCGCAGCGCGAGTCATACGCATCATATAGGCAACTGAAACCAGGGTTAACGTTACGGCGGGTAAAAATGTTTTTTCCAAACGTTCGAAAAAACCAGTATCCGCGTGAACATTGGCAAGACTCGGAAACCAGCCTGTTTTAACCGATACGTATAATATTAAAATATACGCTACAAAAAACTCGGGTGTGGAGATGGAAGTTAAAGTAAGCGCATTAACTGTACGATCATAATAGGAGTTTCGATATAGCGCGGCGAGTATACCGAGCACCAGCGCCAACGGAACCGAAATACAGGCTGCAAATGCCGCAAGAAAAATGGTATTAAAAAATCGTACACCAATAACCTCACTAATTTCTCGCCCATTGCCTATCGAGGTGCCAAAGTCACCTTGAACGATACTACTAAGCCAAGTTAGGTAACGTGTATGCGCAGGTAGATCGAGTCCTAATTGCTTACGTAAAATTTCAATTGTGTCGGGAGTGGCGGCCTGTCCCAGAATGGCTTGGGCCGCATCACCGGGTAACATGGACACTGCCAAAAATATAATGATTGATACAATAAAAAGAGTCAAAACTCCCAAGGAAATTCGCTGAGCCAGCATGCGTAGTATATTATTCATAAGTGGCTTTAAGGCTGTTCATCGTATCCAACTATCCAAGTATGTCACGAATACGTTGATTAACACGCTCAGTCATATCTTTAGCCCCTGCATCAATCCATGCATCCGCATCAGAGCGTTCAAATAAGCCAGGGTACCAGTTTTCGGTCATGAATCGATCTTGGGTATGCTGATCGGTAAGATATTCATTATTTCTTGCGGCACGAACAACCACTTCTGCAGCAATTGAATCGGCAGTGACTTCAACACCTGTAGCCATCTTGCTTGACCAGCCGATAATCTCATCACAAAGCGTTAACATTTGGACTGAGCCAGTACGACCGCCCGATAAAAAACCAAGGTTGTGAACAAAGGATGACTTGGACATTCCAGCTATGGCTAGATTTGCGCCTGCTTCGGCTGCAGCTTGCGTATCGAACTGGTGTGAGTCAGAACATCCAGCACCAATCCACGATGGAATTCCAATGCTACGAAAGTAATCACTAGCACCAAGGCCAGCCGTCATATACTCGGGAGAGCCATAGGCTAGATTTGCCTGACGTAAATCCATAGGTAATATGGCAGACCCACTCATTACTGGCGCACCCGGTTCGGTCATTTGATGCAAAACTATCCCTGCAATCGCTTCAGCAGATGATTGTGCAATTGCACCTGCATTAGAAATTGGACAAGACATTCCTGGGAATGTGGCCGGATAACACACCACTGGTATTCGCCAGCGTGCACAGTTAATTAGTCGTAAACATAATTCTTCAGGCATTTTTAATGGGGAAATTGGGCCCATTAATTCAAGGCAGACGGGTTTGTCAGCCATACGTTGCCAACCACCCGTCATGTCGGCAATCAAATTCAACATTCGTTCCTGAATGATTTCATCGTGGGCGAGCAATGCGGCCGGCTTGGAGCAATTCTCATACATTGCGCGCACAGTCTCAACCACCTCGTCTTCTGGTGGAATTTCACTAGGATAACCAAGGGAACACACCATATCAATATTAGGCAAGGTTTCGCAAAGTCTGGCAGTTTCGCGGATGTCATCAAGACTACAGGGTCGTAGCTCATTCGTGCGGTAGTCGAGAATTCGCACACAATTATGCCCCGGGCAATAGCTTGATATCGAGCTATTGGTATCAACTTTAATGTTTCCGTCATGGTCATACAACCGGACGATATCGGGCACCGATAAAATAGCCCGCTCAATCAAATCTTCTGGTAGATGTACATAACCTTGATCGTCTTGCCAACAATCTTTTTTTCGCAGTAACTGCTTACAACTTGGCGTATGCTCAATGATTACGCCGACTTCCCAGAGAATCTTTTTTACCGCCTCATGGATCATCCGTGACTGTGAGCTATTTACCAATTCTAACGAAACACGCTTTTCAAGCTTACTACTTTGCAAAACCGAACTAACCTTACGAGCTGCTTTTTGCTGGCGAGCGCTTTTTCGACGTCGAGTGTCAGTGTGTTCCATATCAGTTTGTTCTATATAGTTTTTAACTTGTTATTTCAGCTATACACAAAATCGGCGACACAAGGCCGCCGATTTCAATTCTAAAAGACCCGGGGAAACTGTAATTGCTAACCAGTCATCCACCAGCGTTCAATGAGCTTGTAGCCATCAAACTCCCAGTTGCCGGCTACCGTATCGGGTACTCCAACATTATTAGTGTTTGCAGAAATATGATTCGCAAAAGCATGAATCACAGACCCACCATCGTCGCGACAAATAGCCTGCATTTCGAAATACATATCACGACGCTTACTATCATCAATTTCGGCACGTGCCGCTACTAGCAAGTTATTAAATTTCTCGTTCTTCCAATAAGTCTCATTCCAGTTAGATGAAGCTGAATATCCTTGTGTAAACATCCAGTCTTCGGTAGGTCGACCACTCCAGTAACTAGCGCACCAAGGATGCTTGAGCCAGACATCTGACCAGTATCCATCATCTGGCACGCGTTTAGGCGTAATTTCTATACCCGATTGCTTAGCATGTTCACTAAAAAGAACTGTAGTATCTACAGCGCCTGCATAAAGACCATCGGATGCACTCAACTCTACCTGGAGTTTACTCAGACCGGCCTGTTTCAAGTGCCATTTCGCTTTTTCCGGATCGAAAACTCTTTGTTCAAGCTCATGATTGTAATATCGATTCGCTGGAGAAATTGGATGGTCATTACCAACCAAACCGTGCCCGCTCAAGACCTTATCCAAAACATCATCTCGATCAATCGACAGCTTTAGTGCCATACGCACATGATTATTATCGAAAGGACCAAGATCAGTACGCATCGGAAACGTATAATGTTGTGTACTAACTACATCCAATACGTTAATACTCGATTTGCGCGCGAGTCGATCAGCCGAAGTAGAATCCACGTCACCAATAACATCAACAGCACCTGTTACCAAAGCGTTCAAACGCGCCGTAGCATCGGCTATAGTCAATATTTCAGCAGAGTCGACAAAAGCTCGATTCGACATAAAATGGTTTGGATTGCGTTTCAATTTTGAATGTTGGCCTGGTTCGAAAGACTCAAGAATATATGCACCACAGCCCACATCAAATTGCTCGATCTTTCCATTTGATGATGGCAAGATCGATAATGAACTAGCCGATAAAATAACAGGGAAATCGACACTAGCCGACTTCAACTTCATTTTAACTACATGATTGCCATCTTTAGTTATGCTTTCAACCTCTTCCATGAACGATTTCATTGCTGAGGCAGAAGCTTCGCCACGATGCCGTTCAAGAGAGGCAATGACATCCTCTGCAGTTAACGCCTGACCATTATGAAATTCAATGCCCTTACGTAACTTGAATATCCATTCGGATGGATCGGCACCCGGCTCAAAAGATTCAGCTATTTGTGGTGCAAGCTGTCCATCAGGAAGAATTTCGGTTAATTGACCATGCATCGAATACCACAAGAAGTTGGTATGTCCGCTGGAAAGGAAGATCGGATCTAGTTTGTCTGTTGATGAACCCTGCACAGTTGCAACTCTTAAATGGCCACCCCGTTTAGGACCACCTGCAAGAGCGTTACTACTCATCAACGAGGCAGGAATCGCAGAAGCAAGGCCTAGTGCGCTAGCCTTCTGTAAAAAATCGCGTCTCGAAATTTCGCCTTTGTTCAGGCTACGGACCAGTTTATCGAATGGTTTCATATCTCCTCCAAATGTAGTGCTTTACTATGGTAATAATAGTAACTTCGATAATACATAAACTACAGATTACCGAAAGGTTAAACATCGTCTAAGTAATCATTACATAATTCATCTGTGATCTCAATTAAAAACTGTGATCTCAGATTCGTATTGCGAATAAGCGATCTATTCTGAAACCCGAACAGTACTGGATAACTATTCACATTAATATTGAGACACTGCCATATCCAGCTACTATTTGATTTTTTTCACATTATCCGTGTATCAGTCAAACACAGACAATTGGTCTAAGAATTTTCAAAGCACGAGAAAAAGCTTCGATAGTTTCTTCAATATCCACATCACTGTGGACCGCAGACACCAACCCACCAGGCCAACCCGTAAAATCAACGCCATTAATATTCATGGCCAGTCTTAATAGCGCTGGGATACCAGCAGGTTGTCGACTAAGACCTTCACGTCCTAACTTAGCGGGACAAAATATTCCATCTTTCAAAGGCGGTTCATCACCTCCCATATAAATATGAAAGGCGGATGCCTCACCATAGACTACCCAAGGATAGTTATTGGTCTTAACAACGTCACTTAATCCATTTCTCAAATCACTGGCAAGTCGGTTTGCGGTGTCACAAGCATCCGTTTGTTGGATAATCTTGAGCGCTTCAATGCCAGCCGCAGCTGAAACCGGGCAGGCATTAAAGGTTCCGGGATGATAAATTTTTTCTCGTCCAGATCGCTTAGCAAAATCGTGGTCTAGACCATCTACAATTTTAGCTGATCCAGTGACTGCCGCACCGGGTAAACCACCGGCCACTACTTTTGCCAAAGTAGTTAAATCTGGCATAACATTAGCGGTCTCTTGCACACCACCTGGCGAGACACGAAACCCTGTTACAACCTCATCGAAGATTAACAAGATATTGTTATCTGTAGTCCATTGTCGCAATAATTGCAGAAACTCTGAACGTATTGGTATTTTCCCAGTTGCCGCACCTAACGGCTCAATCATCACCGCCGCAATATCTTTATCCTGAACCAAACAACGTTCGACGGCAAATTCGTCATAGGGATCCATAGCGATGGAGTTACATGCGATACTCTCAGGTACGCCAATTACCGGGCTTCCATCAAAGTGGGAGTTGTAACCGGTAGTCATATCATCTAGCCAACCGTGGTAATGACCTTGAAACCGCATGATTTTTGTTTTCCCGGTATAGGCACGCGCTAAACGTACCGCCATTTGTGTGGCCTCGGTGCCAGATGCATGGAATCTCACGCGTTCAGCACATGGTACCATTTCAATAATTTTCTCAGCCCAACGAACTTCCATTTCATGATTGGTTGCGAAATGAGTGCCTTTTTGGAGTTGAGCTGTTGCTGCGGCAATTAAATCGGGATGATTATGACCCAGCATTAATGCGCCATGTCCACCGTAGTAATCTATATATTGATTG
>Ga0055584_100001062_pt1 | contig 26747 bp, 14 predicted proteins | sample OSDHelmetaG_FD_58716 | JGI IMG/M metagenome (GOLD analysis project Ga0055584, IMG submission 58716) | Pelagic marine sediment microbial communities from the LTER site Helgoland, North Sea, for post-phytoplankton bloom and carbon turnover... | ecosystem: Environmental > Aquatic > Marine >...
TCGACCAGAAGCACAAGGAGGTCACCTGCCAGCTCTGGGATCGTCCTGATTCCGGGGAGGACGCCCCGCCCCCTCACTCAGGCTCTCTGCGTAGCTCGGACGGCAAGCGCCAGCTGCTGGCTCCGCGCTGGGACGCCTGAGACGCCGCGGCCTGGTCTCCGACCAGGGGAAAAACCCGCCCTCGGGGCTACATTGTCCCGCGGCCCGGTCTCCCGCTGGCCGCATGCTTCGACCCGCTCGCTCCGCTGATATGACCCCCATCTCCCGCCTCGCCCTCATCGCCGCCGCCCTTCTGCTCGGCCCCACAGCCCTCCCCGCGGCCGCCCAGGACACCCCGTCCCCGCCGGCCTCCCCTGCGCCCTCGCCCCTGCGGGTCTTCACCGTCGGCGCCAGCGTGTCCGCTGGATTCGGGCTGTCGGCGGAGCTCGCCACGGAGAAGGACGTGGCCCTCGCCGTCTTCCTGGAGTCCGCGCTGACGGAACGCGGCCGCGATCGTCTCGCCTTCGTGGACCATGGGGAGGGTTGGTTCTTCAACGCGCCCTACAAGTCCGGCGCGAAGCTCGTGGACGCGGCGATCGAGGGGGACGCGGACCTGGTGGTCGGCGTGGACTTCCTCTTCTGGTACGCCTACGGCAACGGCTCGCGCATCTCTCCGCGCCGCGCCAAGGGCCTCGGGGCCGGCCTCCAACAGCTCGAGCGGCTCAAGCGCCCGCTCATCATCGGGGACCTGCCGGACATCTCTCACGCCCTCAAGGGCAGCGGGCCCTTCGGTGCGCCGATCGTGAACCGCTCCATGTTCCCCTCGCCCGAAGAGCTGCGCGCCATGAACGCGACCATCCGCGCCTGGGCCGAGGAGCGGCCCGAGGTGCGGGTGCTCCCGCTGGCGGACCTCATGGGCCGCTACGTGGAGAGCAAGCCCGTGAGGGTGAGGGGCCTGGAGTGGAAGGTCTCCTCCCTGGGAGAGGCCCTGCAGAAGGACCTCCTCCACCCCAACGCCCGCGGGACCGCGTGGGTCGCCATGATCCTCGCCGACGAGATCTCCGGTGTCCCCGGCTTCGACGGAGACAACTTTCGCTTCGACGAGGCCGCGGTGCTCGGGCAGCTCGACGAGCTCACAAGGGAGAGCCGGGAGCGGCGCGCCGCCAAGGAGCGTCGGCGCGCGGAGCGCAAGGCGAAGCGCGAGGCACGGGCGAAGGAGAAGGAGCAGCGAGAGACGGAGCAGGACGGGAAGGGCCTGCGGCTCATGCCGACCCGCTGATCCTCCGTCCGCCGTCTCCCCGGCCCCCGGTTCTGCGCGGCCCCCGGCGCTGCGCGGCCCGCCTCCCCCAACCTCATGCCTGACCCCACCCAAGCCCCCCGGCGCGCCGGTCGCCTCCGCGGCCTCCTCGCGCTCGCGGTGCTCCTGGGCCTCGCGACGGCCGCCACACTCCTGCCCCTGGGAGAGCTCCTGGACAGGGTCTCGGAGCGCGTGGAGACCATGGGGCCATTGGGTCCCATCGCCTTCGGTCTCTTCTACGTCGTCGCCGCCCTCGCCCTCGTCCCTGGCTCCGCCATCACCCTCGCGGTGGGCGCGCTCTTCGGCGTCGTCATGGGCACCGTGGTCGTCTCGCTCGCGTCGACGGCCACGGCCGCCATCGCGTTCATCCTCGCCCGCACCCTGCTGCGCTCCCGCGTCGAGGGCCTCGCCGGCAAGAGCAAGGCGTTCCGCGCCGTGGACGAGGCCATCGCCGACGGCGGCTGGCGCGTCGTCGGGCTCCTGCGGCTCTCGCCCGTGGTTCCGTTCAACGCCCTCAACTACCTGCTCGGCCTGACGGCGGTGCCCTTCGTCCCGGCGGTCCTCGTGAGCTGGATCGCCATGCTGCCGGCCACCGTGCTCTTCGTGTACTTCGGCGCCATCGGCAGGGACGTGGCCGCCGGGGCCAGCCGCACGCCCGCCGAGTGGGCGCTCCTCGGGGTGGGCCTCACCGCAACGCTCGGCGTGACCGTGCTGCTGACCCGCATGGCGCGCGGCCGCCTGGCCGCCGCCGCCATCGAGCCACCCGCTGGCGATCAGGCATGAGCCGTGCTCGTGCCCACTCGACCAAGTCGCCCTCGACCATGACTCACTCGACCGACCACCTCCCCGAGCTCGCCCCCCTGGACGAGAGCAATCGGTCCCTCGCGGCTCAGGTCCACCCGGCGGACTGGGTGAACCCCAGCCCGAAGGGCCGCTACAACCTCGTGGTGCTCGGCGGCGGGACCGCCGGCCTCGTGGCGGCCGCTGGCGCCGCCGGCCTCGGCGCGCGGGTGGCCCTCGTCGAGCGTCACCTGCTCGGCGGCGACTGCCTCGTGACCGGGTGCGTCCCGTCCAAGGCCCTGATCCGCTCCGCCCGCGCCGCCGCAAGCGCCCGCAGGGCCAGCGCCCTGGGCGTCCACACCGGCGAGGTCACCGTGGACTTCCCGGCGGTCATGGAGCGCATGCGCACCCTGCGCGCCGGGATCGCCCGCAACGATTCCGCCAATCGCTTCCGTGACCTCGGCGTGGACGTCTTCCTCGGCGAGGGGCGCTTCGCCTCCCCCACCACCCTCGAGGTGGGCGGCCAGACCCTCCCGTTCGCGCGCGCGGTCATCGCCACGGGCGCCCGCGCCGCCCTGCCCCCCATCCCTGGCCTCGAGGAGGCCGGTGTCCTCACCCACCGGACGCTCTTCTCCCTGGAGAGCCTCCCCGCGCGCCTGGCCGTGATCGGCGGCGGCCCCATCGGCGCAGAGATGGCCCAGGCCTTCGCGCGCTTCGGCTCAAGGGTCACCCTGCTCGAGGCCGGCCCGCGCCTGATGGGAGCCGACGACCCGGCGGCCAGCGCCGTGGTCCTCGACGCCCTGCGCGCTGACGGCGTGGACGTGCGGCTCGACGCACGGGTCCAGGCCGTGCAGACCACCGGGAACCTGCGCCGCATCGAGGTCAGCCACGGGGAGGCGGTGGAGGTGGACCAGGTCCTCCTCGCGGCAGGCCGCGCGCCCAACGTTGAGGGCATCGGCCTGGAGGAAGCGGGCGTGTCCTTCGACCTCCGCGCGGGCGTCAAGGTGGACGACCGCCTCCGCACCTCCAACCGCAGGATCTTCGCGGCGGGCGACGTGGCCTCGCGGTACCAGTTCACTCACGCGGCCGACTTCCTCTCCCGGACCGTCCTGCGCAACGCGCTCTTCTTCGGCCGGGCCAAGGCCACGGACCTCGTCATCCCGTGGGCCACCTACACCGACCCCGAGGTCGCACAGGTGGGGACGACGGCCGGGGAAGCCGCGAGGGGCGGCGTCCCCCACGGCGTCATCGAGGTCCCCCTCGAGGACAACGACCGCGCGCTCCTGGACGGCGAGGCCGCGGGCTTCGTCAAGGTGGTCCACGACCCCAGGGGCCGCATCCTGGGAGCGACGGTCGTCGCCAGCCACGCGGGCGAGATGATCGGGGAGCTCGTCGGCGCCGTGCAGCGCGGCGCGAGCCTCACGGAGCTGAGCGGAGTGATCCACCCCTACCCCACCGTGGCCGACGCCATCCGGCGCGCGGGGGATCAGTTCAACCGTACGCGCCTGACCCCCGGCCGCGCCCGCCTCCTGCGCTGGATCCTCGCCCGCCAGCGGGGCTCCTGACCCCTCACCAGGGATCGCCCCAGGCGCCCCCCGCCGCCGGGGGAGTGAGGCGCCACGACGAGGTCGCGTCGACCTGCAGGTCCGGGCCGTTTATCCCCCGGTGCACCTGCGGCTGCCGCAGTAGGCTGGCGCCCCGATGAGCACCACATTCCCTGCGACGGTCCTCCAGGCCGCGGCCGACAACACCCGCGACATTGTCTCCATCGCCCTCGAGCACGAGCCCGGAGCGTCCAGCGTCGTCGTGTGGGACGGGGAGAGCGAGCTGTCCCGCGGGCTCACGGAGGCGTACAGGCTCAGCCTCCCGGAGGCCGAGTTCATCGAGTTCGACGAGGCGAAGCGAGAGACGATCCTGGCCACCTTCGAGCGGCTCCGCCCCGGTGACCTCGTCGTCATGATCCAGTCCACGAGCTTCCGGCTGGACGCCTTCCGCATTCGAATCGAGCTGTTCAACCGGTCGTTGAAGGTGATCGAGCACCCGCACCTCGCGCGGATGTGCGGGGAGGAGGCGTTGACGTACATCGACGCCCTCGCCTACGACCCGGACTACTTCCGGGGCGTCGGCCACGCCCTCAAGGCGCGCCTCGACGGTGCCCAGGTGGGCGTCGTGGAGAGCGCGGGCGAGCGCCTGACCTTCCCGGCAGGGTTCGAGTCCGCGAAGATGAACATCGGCGACTACACCGGCATGAAGAACACCGGCGGCCAGTTCCCGATCGGCGAGGTCTTCACCGAGTCGAGGGACCTGGAGGCCGTCCACGGGACGCTCGTCATCTCGTTCTTCGGCGACACGTCCTTCAACCTCAACCGCCCCCCCCACCCCATCACCCTGGTGATCGAGGAGGGCCGCGTGACCGGCACCCGGGACTCGACCGACGAGTTCGACGAGGTCCTCGCCAACATCCGCCGCGACGACGGTGAGGTCTGGCTCCGCGAGCTCGGCCTCGGCCTCAACCGCGCCTTCACCAACGAGCGGACGGTGCTCGACATCGGCAGCTTCGAGCGCAGGTGCGGCGTGCACGTGTCCCTCGGCTCGAAGCACGCGATGTACAACAAGCCGCAGATCCGCAAGAAGACGGCCAAGCACCATGTGGACGTCTTCGCCGTGACCGAGCGCGTCCTGTTGGACGACCGCGTCATCTACGAAGACGGAGAGTGGGTGATCTAGCCCGCGCGGAGGCGGCGCGCCTCGCCGCCCTCCTCCGCCCGCCGCCTCGAGGGGGGCTCGCGTTGGCCGGGGCCGGGCTGCCTGCGGACGAGGCCGGCGCGGGCCGTGGGCCTCGAGCTGGAGGCTAGCGGTCCTCGACCGGGGGGCCTCCGGCGTCCGGGCTGCGCATGGGCCTCGCGCGCCAGGAGTCAAAGGGCAGCAGCGGGCGGCGGGCGCGCGCCGCGTGGTCGACGCGCCGGATCAGCGCGGTCGGGATCGAGAGCGTGCCGAGGTCGGCGTGCTGCAGCACGAGGGCGCCGCCGTCGGACCGCACCGCCGTCCCCTGGAGCAGAGCGCCCTCCACGACCGGGCCGCTCCCAGCGCTCTGGGCGCCGAGGGTCACCTGCCAGGCCCCCTGTGCGAGGGCCGCTCCGGGCAGGGGATCCCGGTCCACCCGGACCCAGCCCACGAGGCGCTGGATCGGGACCTCGATGCTGGAGCTGGCGCCGCCCATCAGTCGGGCCTGGGCGTCCTGGATCCCCTCGAGGTCCGCGCGCAGGAGATCCCCGTTCCTCGCGAGGAAGAGTTGCTCCCCTGGAGCCGCCGCCTCCGAGCGCGGGACGGCGAGCGCCCAGGAGAGCCGCAGGGAATCCCCGTCCCGCGTCGCCTTCGACGGCTTGAGCGACAGATCCATCGCCGCTCCCGCCAGGGACGGGCTCCGGTAGAACGGGTGCTGGGTCAGCTTCAGCGCACGGTTCATGAAGGGCTGCGGCGCCAGGAGCACGGCCTTGATCCGCTCCTGCTTCAGCCTCACCTCGCCCTCTCCGAGGGGCGTCGTCACCGTGACGGCCTCCCGGTCCGCCCGGAGCACGAGGGCGGGAAAGCGCTGGCCATCGTCGAGCACGATGACGTTGGGGAACGCCCGGTCGGTCACGAGGCTCTGCGCGGACCGCCGGGTGATGCTGAAGGGGACCCCGGGGGGAACGGCGATGGGCTCCTTGAAGCCGAAGATCCGGAGCCGGGGCTGCAGCCCACCGTCGACCATCTCGAAGCCCGCGAGGTTCACGTTGACCGCGGCGCGACCCTCGAGCTCCAGGCTCGCCGCCGGAGCGCCGCCTGCGCCGTTCGACGACCGCTGCCGGAAGTGCCAGAGTTCGTCGAGGGGGAGGACCACCGGGGCCTCCGCCCAGCGTGGGATGAACGTCAGCCCGCCCGGGACCAGGCGGAGGTCCCGCCCTTCGATAGACTCACCGTCCCGGCAGGTGACCCGATACCAGCCGGCCTCCGGTTCGGCGGCCTCGAGCGCCTCGCGGTCTCCCCCCACGGCGGCTCGGATGCCCAGGGACTGATCGAAGCCGACCCTCCCGACCTCCAGTTCGAACGTGCGGGCGTCGGGGTCGAACCCGCGGACGCGGTCCAGCATGACCACCCGCTCCACCGCGACACGGCCAGGCTCCGTCCGCGCAGCGCGCGCCACCTCCGCTCGCAGGACCCTCATGGGGCCGGCGAGCCTCCGGATGAGCACGGCGTCCCTGCGACCCGGCCGGTCCAGCTCGGCGTCGATGACCGAGACCCGCCCGGAGGGCTCCTCCGCGCTCGCGAGCCGGACGCGCTCGCCGTCCATCTCGAAGCGGAGGGCGACCGAGCTGTCCTCACCCAGCATCAGCCCGGTCTCACGCAGGTCGAGCTCGGCGCCGTCGAAGGAGTAGAGCACGAGCTCGCCGTCCCAGGGCTCCACCACCACGCCCCCGATGGGGTCACGCCGATGGTCGCCCCCCAGATGAATCCGGAACTCCGGCTCGCCCTCCCAGGAGAGCTCCAGCAGCAGGCGGTCGCCGTAGTCCAGGCATCGGCGGGTCGCGATGGCCCCGGGCTTCGAGAGCAGCAGCGCGGCGCCATCGGTCTGCACGTCCTTCGCGCCCTCGTTCCGGTCCATCCAAGGCCCCCACAGGGGGCGGGCCGGACCGTCGGTGTCCGCCAGCTGCGGCGGCAGGAGGTCGCCGCACTCCCCGAAGGGGATCTGGAGCGCGCCCAGCCGGGTGCTCTCGAAGCGGACGAGGCCGCCCTCGATCGAGCGCACCTGGCCGCGGAGGCTCTGGCGCCGCTTCAGGGTCAGGAGATCACGCCCCGCCTCCGGGACGAGCGGAAGGCGCCGCCCCTCCGGCGTCACGACCAGGGACGTGACCGCCCCGAGGTCCAGGGTCGCGGGCGCGTCGTAGGGGTCGACCTCGAGGCGAAGCTCCCCCTCCTCGGAGATGATCGCGGGGCCCGTGTACTGGGAGTCGTCCTGCAGGAGGACCGAGACCGGAAGCACATCCCCGCCCGTCCCCTGGACCGCCGCCGCCGGGAGGGCCAGGGCGACCGCCGCCAGCCCGCCGAGGATGCTCGTGAACGGTCTCATCGTTCGTAGACCGGCAGGAGCGTGTACTCGAGAGCTCCGGACAGGAGCAGCATGGCCGTCTGGTAAGCGGGTCCCTGGAAGGACGCCGCGATGATGATCCGACCGTCCTCGCCCTGCCGCAGAAGCAGGTCGTTGGTGTTCTTCGCGCTCCACGCGCGCCAGGCCGCGTGGTCCAGCTGAAAGAGCGCCTGGGACACGTAGTATCGGGAGTAGCACGGGTGCGCGGAGCTCGAGGACGCCACGGACCGTGACACGACGTAGCGGCGCAGCGCCTCGTCCGCCAGCGGCCGCTTGGCCACCGATCGGCAGAGCGCGACGATCGAGGACCTCGCGAGAGAGTCACCGAAGCCGCCCGTACCGGAATAGGAGACGGTGCCCGACTCCGTGGTCATCGAGTCGAGGTACGCCAGGGCGTTCTCGATGGACTCGTCGGGGACGGGCACGCCCGCGTTTCGCGCGCCGAGGAGGCCCATCAGGATCGCCCCGGTGACCGAGGAGTCCGCGTCGGAGGAGCTCGGCGAGTAGCGCCACGCCTTGAACGGGTTCTGCTTCTGGGAGGTCACCGCGCAGCGTACGGCCAGCCGCAGGGAGTCTCCGATGGAGCGCTCCAGCTCGAGGTCCTTGTCCTCGAAGAGGCGTTCATCCACGGCTCCGAAGCAGTCCGCGAGGCAGAGCATCGCGAACCCGTGCTCGTACATCCCGCTGCCGATCTGCCCGGAGGTCCGGCTCTGCTGGGCGATCAGCGAGCGGAGCCCGCGTCGGATGCTGTCCGCGTACTTGCCGTGGTTGGGGTCCTCCCCGGACGCGAGCAGCGCCATGATGCAGATGCCACTGACCCCCGCGCTGCTCTCCCACGAGCCGCCGTCGGCCTGCTGGCCGACGATGAACTCCGCGCCCCGCTGGTGGAGCCGTCTGTGAGCGGAGGACACAGGCGCACCCGTACGCACCTCTTGCCCCTGCGCCGGGGGGAGGAGCGTCACCAAGGCCGCGAAGATCGCCGCGCCCCTTGCCCATCGGACTCGTCCTTTCATCATCCTTCCTCCTCGATGCCAAGCGCCCGCAGCTGGGTCGCGGAGAGCAGTTCGTACAGATCGACCAGGAGCTCCGGCCTGGGCTGGGTGGACGCCTCCGAGGTGTCGAAGCGCAGCGGGAGCCGGAGCGCGCGCCAGATCGGCGCCGCCCCGATCGCCCCGAGCCCCAGCGCACCACGGCTGACCTCCCGTCCGACCTCACGGGCCAGCGCCGCGCCCAGCGCCTCCCGCGCCCCGTCCTCGAGCAGGAGGACCTGGTCGAGCTGCGCCAGCATGAGCCCGGTCCGGGCCCGCACCAGGGCCTCGCGATCACCGCTGGTCCAGGGCGCAGGCGACGGCCCCTTTGCGCCGTGACGCGCCTCCTCGCGGCGCACGAGCGCCTGCCAGAGGGGCTGCTGATCCAGGTCGACCACGGCCCGCAGCAGGTTCCGGTCGCCGGCGGCGCGGCGCTCGCCCTTCTCGCGGCGAACCCTCCGGCCCATGGCCGTGGCGCCGCGCAGGAGCAGCGACCCCTGCCCATCGTCCCAGCCGTGGAACGCGGCGAGCGCCAGCGCCTCCAGCGCGAACTCATCCTCCGGGTAGCGGCCGCTCTGGAGCGGCAGGGCCTCCCCGCGCCCCGTGAGCCGATTGGTGGCCCGGCGCATGCGCACGAGCCGACTGACCTGCTCCCGCACGAGGAGAGATTTGACCGGATCGGAGGAGGCGACCACCAGGTTCAGGTCGGTGCTTGTTGCGCGTACGCGCTGCCACCGCGGGTCCCCCATCCATTGCAAGATGGGCTCGCGGAGCGCCTCAGCCTGGGGCTCGCGGAGCCGCAGCTCCACGGCGAGGGCGGTCAGGAGCACCTCGACGGAGGCCGCCTCCAGGCGCGCCGCCCGCGCCGCGAGGTCAGCGGCGAGGGCCTCCCCCTGCTCGGTCTTCAGCACTTGCGCCCGGGCGACCTCCCAGGCCTGCGAGGAGAGGGAGGTCTTCCAGGCGGCTTCCAGCCAGTCGGGGTCCGGCGTCTTGGCCGCTCGCTGAGCCTCCTCCACGATCTCCTCGACGGCCTCCTCCAGTGCGAGGCGCAGGCCCTCCCGCTGGTCCTCCGAGACCTTGGCGACCCGCGCCAGCCATTCCACATGGAGAGCCGCTCGTCCCTTCAGGCACGCCCTGGCCCGTACCGCGTCCAGGTCCACGGCGCCAAGCGCCGCCGCGGCGCGCGCCTCCGTGGGGAGCCCGGGGGGGCCGGCGAGACTCGCCCCCGCGAGGTGCAGCGCCGTGGTGGCCACGAGGAGACCAAGGGCCATGTGGCCCTTGCCGCGCGCCGCCGATCGGGGTGCTCGACCGTGACTCATCGCCCGGCCTCCAGTCCCTCGAAGTAGCGCTCGAGGGACTCCTGGAACTCCACCGGGATCTTCGAGGGTTCCCCGCGGGCGGCGCGCTTCATGCCGCGCTCTTCGCCCTGCTCGTTGGAGCCCGCGGCGCGGCCGTTGAGCGCGAGGGCGTCGGTGGCCTCGGTGCCGCCGTTCCCCCCCCCGGGCGAGGCGCTGCTCTTCCCGCCGCCTCCGCTGCCGCCGGCGCGCCGCGACTGGAGCAGCAGCTCGATGGCCTCGGTCTCCGCCGCGAGGGTGTCCCTTCCGGTCTCCCCCTCCAGCATCCACTCCGCCGCGTCCACCATCGCCCGGCGTGAGCTCGCCATCATGCGAATCTCCGTCCCGAAGGTCCGGGACCCGTCGGGCAGCTTGCGCATCTGGTTCATCAGGTCGTCGAGCCGATCGGCGAGGCCGTCCTGCTGGCCGTACAGCTCCATGGACCGTTCGCGGTGCGCCACCTCGCCCAGCGCCGTCCTCGCCTGCTCGGCCTCGCGGGTCAAGTCCCGGAGGATCATCTCCGCCTCGGTGATCCGCAGGACCTCGAGGATGATCTCGGGCGGGAGGCTCTCGTCGTTGGTGCCGCCCTCGTCCTCCTGCTCCTCCGGAGGCGCCTCCGCCGGCGGGACGAGCTCATCACCCCAGCGATCGAGGCGGTCCGACAGGTAGCCCGCGAGCATCACGGCCTCCCCGGGCCGACCCGCGCCCGCGCTCTCGGCGATCTCCTCCGCGAGGAACACGGGCCTCGTTCGGTTCCACTCCGAGACGACCCGGAGGATCCTGGGCGCCCCGTCATCTCCCCGATAGGCGAGCCGGTCGGCGTAGGCGTCCAGGTCCATGTGCAGGGCCTGGAGCCGCCGCGCCTCAAGCTCCTCGAGGGCCCTGAGCTCCTCGTTGGCGAGGGCGACGTCGCGCTGCTTCAGGACGCCCGTCGCGCCGAAGCCGCGGGCCACCGGTACTGCCAGGCGCTCGGCGCCGTCGTCCTGGGCGCGGCTGGCCATCTTCATGCGCTTGACGAGGGTGCTGGCCTCGAGGCGGGCCAGCACCTCCTGGAACGGGAGCGCCAGCCGGTTGAAGGACTCCACCAGCTCGCGCTGGGCCTCCACCGCCTTGGCGAGCTGCTGGGCCGTCATGCTCCGGCTGCTCTCCTCCTTCACCGGCTCTTCCTGCTCCGCCGGGGGCGCCTCGTCACCGCCGCTGGCCCCGGGCACCGTCGTCCCCACGAGGCCGAGGGAGCCCGGCCCGCTGGACTCCTCCGCAGAAGCCGGCTCCGTGGACGGCGGCTCCGCGCTCTCCGCGAGGCTCGACTCCACGTCGAGGATGTTGGGGGTCGGGTCGAAGGGGGACTCCTCGCCCTTCGCCTCGGGCTCCGTGTCTTCCTCGGCCCCAGGCCCCGCGCCTCCGCTCCCGCTGGCGCGGACCACCCCCGCGGCGCTCGTCTCGCGCCCCCCGGGCGTGTCGGCGGTGGCCGCGGCCTTGGCGGCGCTGGCCAGGAGCTTGGAGATGACCTCCATGTCGTCCTCCGCGAGTTCCTCCAGCCCGTCCCGGGCCTCGGTCCACATCTCGAGGTCCCCGACGTCCACGGCCTCGTTGAGCGCCGCCTCGTCGAGGAGCTCCCCCCCCTCGGCCACCAGGGCCCCCAGCCGCGAGCGATTGCGCCGTTCCGCGGCGACCTGCTCCTCCAGCACGGCCTGGACCTCACCGGTCCCGAGCTCCGCGTCCGTCATGGCCAGGAGCGTCTCGTTGGTGGCGAGGAGCTCGAGCTCCCGGTCTCGCACCTCCGCCGCCTCCTCGATCCACGCGTCGAACCGCCGGCTCACGTACTTCAGGTGCTCGGCCTCGTCCATGACCCGCACGCGGACCGGCGCGGAGTAGACCCGCTCCCTCCCCGGGAGGAGGTCCACCGCCCACGCCCGCAGCTCGATGGGCCCCGGCTCGATGCCGAGGTCCGCGGGGCGCAGGGTCGCGAAGGCCTCGGCCCTCGGCTCCCCGGGTCCCTGCGCGAGCAGCACCTTCTCACCCAGTGAGCGAGGCGCCTCGTCGAGGCCCTGGGAGGGCTCGAACCACTCCAGCCCGCAGCGGTCGACGCCGAGGTCGTCCACCGCCAGCACGTCGAAGGTCAGGGCGCCGAGCTCGAGGAGCACCGGGTCGGGCTCGAGGCCGATCATCGAGACCTCGGGCGCCGTATCCACCACGGGGCGCACCGAGAAGCGGAAGGAGCGCGGGCTCTCGAGGCCGAACCGGTCGACCCACTCGAGCTCCCGGACAAGGGACTCGCCGGCGACGTCGCAGGGAATGGGCGCCGCATCGAGGCGCATGGCGAACGGTCCGGTTCCGGCGCCTGCCAGCCGCGACCTCCGGCTTAGCTGTAGCTCCAGCTGAACCTCGCTCCCCGCCACCGCCGAGAGGGCGCCGCCGCTCACATCTCGCTCGAGGGGCACCGGCAGACCCAGGTACCCTGGGAGCTGAACCCGCGCCGTCGCGGCCACGACCTCCGGTCGAGAGAGCGGCGTGAGCGTGACCTCCCTGCGTAGATCGCCGACCACCAGCAACGCCGACTGCTCGGCGGCGAGGGGGGGCACCTCGAGGGTGTACCCGCCCTCATCGAGCGCCCCGCCCACGGTCCGGCGCCCGAGGCGAAGCTCCGCCCCTGCGGGGTGCCAGCGGGTGTCCCCAGCCAGCTCGAGCCGAACGGTCCTCGCCTCCTGAACGGGGAGGACCCAGCGGGCCCGGGCATCCACCAACCGGGTGAAGGTGAAGCGCTCCACCGCTCCGAACGGCCGCGCCCAGCGCTGGAGCGCGTTGAGGCCCACCTCGGGGAACCGGACAAAGAGCGCGAGGGTCGCCGCCACCGGCAGGAGGAGCCAGCCCGTCAGGGCCAGGTGTCGGGAAGGCGGTAGCGCGTGCGCCAGGGTCTTGTCCCCCAGGTCCCGCTCGCCGCGTCCGATCGCGGCCCGCACGAGCTCGGGGCTCCGCCGGAACTCCTCGGGATCTGCGGCGAGCTCGAGGATGCCGAGCAGGCGGTCCCCGGTGCGGGGATCCCTGGCCGCCAGCTCCCGGGCGATGGCGCCCGCCGACCGATGGCGCAGGACCCAGCGTGAGAGGGTCATGGGGAGGGCCACGGCGAGGCAGACCAGGGCGCCGCCGAGGAGCGCGCCGCGCAGGAGCGGCGGCGTATCGAAGAGGCGGTCGATCCCGGCCGAGATCAGGAACGACCCCGCCGTCACGATTCCGCAGAGGGCCGCCGCCTCCCACAGCTTCTCCCGCCGCATGCGCGCGCGGAACGCGCGCAGCGAGCGGTCGATCCCCTCGGGAGGGGGAGGGGCGCTGGGAGCGGAGGTCATGGGGTGCGCGGCGGGAGCCGCGCCTCGGCCGGCCATTGATCGGGGGCGGTCCTCCATTACACCCTCCCCGCGGCCTTCCGGCCGATCCAGAGCGCGGCCATCAGCGCCGCCGCCACCACGCCGAAGAGGGGGTGCCCCCACAACCTCACCCGGGTGACCTGGGGCGGGGGCGCAGGCAGCTCCGAGAGCCGCTCCCCCACGGCTCCGGGGGACAGCCCATCGAGGAGCTCTCCGCCGCTGATCCGCGCGATCTCGGCGAGCACGTCAGGGCGCGCGGGGCGCCCGACTCGCTCCCGCGGCCGGGCCGTCACGGCGATCTCGGCCTCGAGGCTGGCGCCCGTCTCATCACACGTCAACGTCACCTGATAGCGCCCCCCCTCTTCCGGCCGCCAGGTCGCCGAGTACAGGCCCCAGGCAGGGTCGCCGTCCGCGCGCGGCGGCTGGGTGAAGCGCACCCGCTCGACCTCGCCCGAGGGCGCCTGGACCCGCGCCGTCACCGAGGCGCCATCCACGGGGCCACCCCCCGCGGCGTCCATCACGTTGACGTTGAGGGCCACCGTCGTCCTCGCCTTGGGCCGGTCCGGCGCGAAGAACAGGCGCATGGACTCGCCCACGTTCATGTTTCGCTGGTACGCCATCCAGCGGATCACCTGGCCCCAGAAGCGGTAGTGGTACAGGTCCTCGAAGCCCTCACGCCAGCGCCACGCGCCGTCGGTTCCCATGAAGAGCACCTTGCCCGTGCGCGCCGTGCGGGTCACGAGCAGCTGCCGCCGCCCCGTGCTGCCCAGGCTCTGGGGGTGGACCGCGAGGACCTGGGCCCCAGCCCGCGCGCGCTCGACCGCCGCGAACCACTGGAAGCCTGGGAGCTCGGACCACAGGTATGCGTTGGCGGTCGACTCGGGGACGAGCCGCGTGAGACCGCTGTTCAGGCCCGCCGACGTCAGCCGGAGCCGCGCCGGGGTGGCGACGCCGTAGCCCCTTGGGCGCGCCGGATCCAGCTCGACGGGGTACAGCTCCCCGAGGGCGGTCTCCTGGAGCTCGAGGTGCCCGCCGCCGAAGCCCGGCATCAGGATCAGCCCCCCCGCTTGGTCCCGGACGACGCCCGCGATGCTCTCGCACTGCTCCGCGGTCAGCCCGTCCGGGCCAAGCCCGACGTCGCCGATGAAGATCACGTCGTACTCCCCGAGCAACTCCTTGGGCGGGAAGGCCTCGAGGTAGTTCGGCCCGCCCCCCCTGCCGGGCATGCCCGGGAGCGTGAGGTAGCAGTCGACCTCGACGCCGGGGTCCCGGTCGAGCGCGTTGCGGAGATAGCGGTACTCCCAGCGCGGGAACCCCTCCACCAGGAGCACGTCGAGGGACTCTTCCCGCACGTCGAGCTCGATGGTCCGGGTGTTGTTCTCCAGGTCGAGCTCTCCGGGGACCGGATCGACGGTGACCGTCAGCGACACCCGGCCCGGCTCGGTGGGCAGGTACTCCATGGTCTCGGTCGTGACCCGGCGCGCCCCGAGGGCGATCCCGCGGGACTCCACGAGGCCGTCGGGACCGCTGAGCGTGATCCTCGAGGGGACCTCGCGGGGCATGGCGCTCTCGATGGAGACCGGGATCTCGAGGCGGCGGCCGACGATGGCGAAGGCCGGGGGCTCCACGGGCTCGAGGGCGACGTCCGGCTGCTGGTCCTGGCTCCCCACGCTGGACGTGAAGATCGGGACGTCCGCGAGCCGGTAGCGGACGGCGGCCTCGAAGGGGCTCCCCCCCTCCGTCCAGTCCCCGTCCGAGGCCAGCAGGACGGCTCGCAGCGAGGGGTCCTCGAGGAGTCGGTCGAGGGGGCCGGCGAGGTCCGTCCCGCGCTCGTCGAGGGGCACCTCGGCGCCGGGCGGCTCGGCGGCCGCCGAGAGGGGCGTGACCACCAGGTCGAAGCGGCCCCCCGCCGTCGCGTCGGAGCGGGGCTCGCCGCTCGCCTCAAGCTGATCAATGACCTCCGCGAGGGCATCGGCGCGGGAGACGAGCGCCCCGCCCCTGGCCACGTCCACCGTGCCCATGCTGCGGGAGTCGTCCCAGAGCACCGCCACCAGGGCCCGCTCCTCCGGGGTCTGGCTCCGCACCCACTCCGGCCCGAGCAAGGCGAAGAGCACGAGCGCGATCAGGGTCGTCCGGATGACCTCCACCACCAGCACGGCGGGTCGCCCACCGCTCCGACGCCACGCACGAATGCCGAAGGCGCCGGCCACGAGGACCAGCCCCGCGCACCCGCTCACCAGGACCGCGTCCGTGACCTGAAGCTGTAGACCGGAGTTGTCGTTCACTCCGCGTCCCCCCGGGGCGGGCTGCCCTCGGGGCTGCACAGCAAGAGCTCTGCCAGCAGCGCGCCGAGCACGAGGAAGAGGAAGATGCGCCAGACCTCGTCAAGGAGCGAGCCCCCCTCCGCCGCCGCGCGGGTGGTGGTGACGACCACGTCCAGCGGTGCGAGGCTCTCCTTCAGGACGCTCTCGGGAAGCGCGGGAGAGGAGTCCTCGGACAGGGGGCGGTTGAGGGCGATGAAGACCTCCCCGTCGGTGAGCACGCCGGCGCGGCGCCCGCGCTCGGCGAGCGAGTCGGACCTGTCGCTCGCGGCCACCGACCAGCGCTCCTGCAGCCAGCGCCCGTCGGCCCTCGCGACCTGCTGCTCCTCGGCTCCGAGCGCCGCTGAGGCCTGGTCGAGGGCGCGATGCACGAGCGCCATGAAGACGATCCCCTGGGACGCGAGGTCGCTGGAGCGCGGCTCGGGGAGGGTCCCCAGGAAGTACGCGGCTCCCCGGCCCACGGCCGACTTGACCATGAGCGGTTGACCGCCCTCGAGGCCAGCGAGGGGGATGCGCGCCACGGGCGCCTCCCCCACCGAGCGGATGGAGCACACCCGGCGCAGGGACACCTCCCCCACGGGGAGCGGGGTCCCGTCCGCGCCCGACGCGAGGAGGTCGGCGTCGGCGCGCCAGGTCTTCACCACGCTCCCACGGGCCGCCTCGTCGACGGAGACCCACTGGCCCCAACCCACTCCGGCGAACGACCCTCGCCCCGGAGACGACGGCGGCAGGAAGAGGACGACGCCCCCCGCCTCGCAAAAGCGCGTCACCGACGCGGCGGCGTCGCCCTCGGGGAGCGGCACCTGCCAGGCGAGCAGCGCCGCACCCTCCAGGTCCACCTCCTCCCTGGAGGTGGGCACGAGCTCGCGCACCTCGTGGAGCACGTCTGGTCCCGCGGGCGACCTCGCCGCCACCGAGACCACGGATGCCACCGTGCTCGACTCTGCGAGCACCGCCGTCTCCACGACCGGCGTGCTGCCGAACGCGAACCAATAGCGGTCATCGCCGGCGCGGCGGTCCGTGGGGACCTCCACGGCGCCGTAGCCCGCCTCAAGTTCGGTGTCGATGGCCACTCGATGCCCCATCAGCCGGCCCTCTTGCCCGGTCAACTCCACCTCCACGGTGGTCCGGGCTCCGCCGACCTCGATGGCCACGGGCACCCGCAGGGCCGTGTCGCCGCTGGCCTCCGTCGCCGCCGCCCTGGTGACCACGAGGTCGAGCACCAGGGCTGCCGCCTCCCCCTCGGACTCGCGGCGCACGCTCTGCACCCTGACGGAGAGGTTGTCCTCCGCGACCTCGGGGAAGGTGGTGAGCCGCACGCGCGCCCCGGCACCGCCGCCTGCCTGGGAGAGCTGCTGGACCACGGCGTCCCAGCGACCGTCCTCCGGAGCCCAGTCCTCCCGCTGCGCGTCCGTCAGGACCCACACCTCGGTCCGGCCCGCGCCTGCCCCCTCGACGTAGCGTGCCGCGGTCTCGAACGCCGTCAGCACGTCGCTCCCTGCCGAGGTGGCCTCGTCGAAGGAGAGCCCCCGCAACGCGTCGAGGTCCTCCGGCCGCAGCACCTCGGCGGGCCGAGTGGCGTCCACGACCACGAGCTCCCGGGGAGCGGTGACGGCCAGGGCCTCGCCCGCGCTCCGCAGGCCGAAAGCCAGCTTGGTCTCCGGGAACCCATCGACCCTCTCGCCCATGCTGCTCGAGCGGTCGAGGATGAGGATCACCTGGTCCAGCCGCTCCCCCGCGACCCGCGCGGCCCAGCCGCCAGCGATCGGGCGTCCGAGGGTCAGGACGAGCGCGAGGACCGCCAGGGTCCGGGCCGCGAGCAGCAGGAGCTCCCGCAGCCGCTGCCGCCCGCGGGAGGACCGCTCGCCCTCGAGCAGGAACATCATCGCCCCCCACTCCACGACCCGGTGACGACGGCGGTGCAGGAGATGCACGACCACGGGCAGCGCCACGAGCGGGAGCGCCCACAGGGACAGGGGCTGCAGGAGGTTCAACCTCGCCCCCCCTTGCCTGCCCGCGCCAGCAGGAACTCCGCGATGGTCCGCGCGATGTCCTCGTCGAGGAAGGTCTCCCGCAGCTCGACGTCGGCCGCGAGCGCGATCGACTCCAGGGCCTCCCGATGCCGCCGCCACGCGGCCAGGTAGCGAGCCGCCACCATGGACGGGTCGGCGAGGACCGGCGCGCCGCCCTCGGGGTCGACGAAGCGCGTGGCCTCCTCGAAGCGGAACTCCGACTCGTCTCGATCGACGATCTGGAAGAGGCTCGTCTCGTGGCCCCGATAGCGCAGGTGCTGGAAGGCCTCACGGAGACCTTCGGGGGCGGTGAAGAGATCGGAGAGCACGCACACGAGGGCCCGACGGCCGGTCCGCTCGGCCACGTCGTGTAGCACCTCCACGAGCCGGGTAGGCCCGCCCGGCTCAACCCGCGCCATCTCTCCGGCGAGCACCCGCAGGTGCGAGGGGCGGCGGCGAGGCGGCACGCGGACGGTCTCGCCCTCCGCAGCGATCGTCACCCCTGCCGCGTCGCCCTGGCGGATGGCCAGCTGGGCGATCGAGGCGGCGATCCGGCAGGCCAGCTCGTACTTGGTGATCGGGCCCGCGCCCTTCTCCCCGGAGTACCGCATGGACCCGCTCCCGTCGATCACGAGCACGAGCCGGAGGTTGGTGTCCGCCTCGAACTCCTTCACGAAGTGCCGATCGGAGCGCCCGTAGACCCGCCAGTCGAGCCGGCGCAGGTCGTCGCCCTGCACGTAGTCCCGGTATTCGGCGAACTCGACGCTCGATCCCCGGTGCGGGCTCCGGTGGCGCCCGGATACGGCCCCGATCTTCGCTCGGCGAGCCACCAGTGGGATCCGGCCGACGCGGGCGATCACGTCCGGGTCCAGCATCGCGGCGATGGCCGCAGCCTCGTCTGAGGTCATCCTCTCAGCTCCTCCGCCGCGTGGCGAGCGACCGGATGGTTCAGGCTGCGGAGGGAGATCATGCGCTTGGAGGAGGCTCGCTACGCCCCCCTCATTAGACGAGAAGCGAGGGGATCGGGGCACGCACCGACCCCGGGGAGCGCCCCTCTTTGCCCAACGCTGACCCACCGCGGAACTCCCTCCGAGCGCGCGAGAAGGGCCCCGTCGCGTGTCGAATCGAGGCACTCGCGGGAACCGCGATCCCCCGCTCAAGGTCGAGGTCCCCTCCGGTCGTTCTCCCCATCGGCGCCGCCCGCGCCCCAGAACGCCATGAAGAACGCCACTCAACTCAGCCTGCTCTCGCTCCTCGTCCTGCCCTTCACCGCCTGCCAATCGAGCGGGTACATGTCCTCGGTGGCGCTCACGGGCGCCGAAAGCCGACAGCATGTGGTGGAGGCCATCTCCGAGGGGGTGTCCGAGCAGCAGGTCGCCGAGGACGAGTTCGAGGCCGCCGGACGCATCCTCGCGAGCATCCAGACCGCGAGCGAGGCCGAAGCCTCGAAGCTCTACTCGGAGTACCTGGACCAGATCGATCGCTGCGCACGCCACGTCGAGCGCTTCGACGAGCAGATCAGCGTCCTCCAGGCCGGGGCCAGCAACCTCTTCGTGGACTGGGAGGCCGAGCTCGAGCAGTTCACCAGCGAGGCGATCCGGGAGCAGAGTTCCCGTCGCCTCGACGCGGCTCGGAGCGGCTTCGCGCTGCTGCACGAGGAGCTCATGGGCGTCCACGGGCAGATGGCAGCCAGCCTCTCCACCCACAAGGACTACGCGCTCTACTTCAACCACAACCTCGCGGGCTCCAGCCGCGAGCTGCTCGGCCAAGAGAACAGCCGCTTCATGGCGACCATGGCCACCATGAACGAGGACTGCAAGGTCGTCGAGTCCGACGCGCGGACCTTCAACGAGCGACTGGCGGGTCCCCTGGAGCCGTCTGCCAAGGTCGAGAGGCCCGGCGAAGAGGACCCCGCGCAGTGAGCGCCGGGAGGGTCTAGAAGCTGAAGAAGCTGAGGACCCTGCCGAAGAAGCCCTTGCGGGGCGTGCCCGCACGGGTACTCAATAGGATCCGGCTCTGCGGGCTGACCTCCTCGGGCTTCTGATACCGGGGCCGCTTCAGGTTGACCCGGGTCTGGTCCACACCGGCTCGGATCAGCACGCGCATGAGGGCATCCATGCGCGACTGCGCGATGTCCAGCGCCACGCGCTTGCGACGTCGCTCCGCCTTGCCGCCCGCGTTCCGTCCCAGGAGCGCCGCGACCTGATCCACCCGGCTCTCGACCTCACCGAGCTCCCTGGTGAGCTGGACGAGCTCCGCCTGGGCCTCCTTGAAGGATGCTGCCCGCCCGAGCGCGAGGGACGCGCGCACCTCGGCGGCCAGCTCGCCGCGCTCCCGCGCCAGCTCGTCCCGCTTGCGGCGCAGGGACTGCAGGAGCTTCAGCGCGACGTCGCCGTCCGGGTTGGCGAGCTCCCGCGCCCGCTCGATGTCGCCGGTGCCGAAGTCGTGTGTCCCCTCGAGCTCCAGCAGCGGATCCTTCGACATGGCCTTGACGATGGCCTGGAGCGGGGCGGGCAGCTCGCGGTCCACGTGGGCGCTGCCGACCGCGAAGTCCACCTCGGCCTTCATCCCTGCGTACTTGGGCGTCCGATCACGCCCCCCGACCAGGCCGCCGAGGCCGACCACATCGGTCACGGAGCCGACAGCGCGGAGGGGCGCCGCCGCGAGGGCCTCCGTCACGAGCCGCAGGAAGGCCGCCGAGGCCTTGGCGGAGATCTCCCCAAGGCTCATGGTCGCCCCCCCGCCGAAGTCGAAGGCGAGCGGCAGGCGAATCTCACCCTGCTCGTTCTTCAGCACGAAGATCACGGTGTCCAGCGGCGCCGGCAGCTTTAGGAACCGGGAGATCGGGCCCCCGTCAGGCTCCGAGAGGGAGAGGTGCGCGAAGCTCACGGTGGAGTCCACGTGTCCTCCACGGCTGCCCGCGAGCCGCGTCCTCGAGCTCACGTCCAGGACCCCGTCTCCGATGTCGATCCCCGAGGCGATGGCCGCGCCGCGGAGGGCCGTGAGCTCGAATCCCTGGAGCGAGCCCTGCACCCACCCGGAGGTGGCCGGATAGAAGGTGAGCTGACCGGACGAGACGAGCTCACGGAACAGCGGCCGGTCCTCGTAGGTGACCGCCTCGGCCTCGCGGGAGGTGACGGCGCCTGCCACGCCCTCGGCCACGCCACGAATCAGTGAGGTCTGCTCGAGGCGCACAGGAAGGGAGACCTTCCCCCCTCCGAGCGAGATCGAGTACCGCAGCGGCCTCGGCTCCGTCAGGATCCGACTGCTGAGCCCGCGCACCTCGGCGTCCAGCGCCACGAGGGGGATCGAGAGCGTGGGCGAGAGGGTCTGATCCTCGTACAGGAGGTCCAGGTCCCGCAGCAGGAGGTTGTCGATGGAGACGGTCGTCCGGGGCGGCGGAGGGGCGCTCCCACCGGCCGCGACCTCGCCCTCCGTGGCCGGGTCCTCCGCCGCGCTCCCGGCCGCACCAGCGTCCGCCCCTTGCTCCCCGTCCGAGGGGCCCGGGGCCGCCGCGGCGTCCGGCAGCACGAGCATCCCCGCGACCTCGAGGCCGCCCTCGACCCGGCGCACGATCGCGCGCGGGTTCTCGATCTCGACCCGCTGAAACTGATAGCGACCGACGCGGGGGGCGACCTTGCTCGCGTCCAGGGAGAGCAGGTCCAACCCGAGGTCGACCGGCCCGTCCGAGGTGCGGCGCAGCGCGAGGTCGTTCACCTCGAGACCGAGCCCGAAGCCATCCCGCAGGTCGAAGTCCAGCGGACCGCTCCGCCGCCAGCGGAACTCGCTGTTCAACGAGGCCGAGAGGCTGCCCCCTTCGAGGCCCGCCTCGCCCTCGGGGACCTGCAGTTCAGGGAACACCGAGCGGAGGAAGGCTCCGTCCAGGCCGTCGACCTGGATCCGGGCTTCAAGTTCGGGCTCCGGGTCGAAGGGGGTGAGCGCCAGGTCGAGGGTGAGCTCGGCACGCCCAGGCGCGGCGCTCCCGGTGATCGCGAACTCCACCGGCGGCGCGTCGTCCAGGAAGTCCTCCTCATCGAACGCGATGGCGTCCTTGAGCCTGACCACCGAGGTCGCCACGAAGGGGTCCGCTTCGGCCCCTTCGGTGGACAGCCGGAGCTCCTTCAGCCCCAGGTTGAGCGCGCCGACCCGGACGCTCTCCAGGCGACGCCGGGGCCCGGGCTGCGGGCCCGGCTCCTCGGTCGTGGCCCCCGGTGTGACGACGGGCAAGAGGTCCGCGCCCGCCACCCGGAGCCCGCCATCCGTCAGCCGCACGAGCTCGATGACCAGGTCCTCGACCGTCACGTCGCTCACGTCCACCACGCCACCGGCGGCGTCCAGCCGCGGCGCGGTGAGCCGCAGGAGCGATGCGCCCAGCAGGGGGCGTTCGGCGTCCCGCTCGCGCAGGTCCAGGTCCTCCACCACGACCGCCAGCGAGTCACCGCCGGCGTCCGGCTGGCTCCAGCTTCCCTGTACGTGGGCGCGTGCCTCGCCTTGCGTCATGCCCAGGCTCACGCCAGGCGGCATGAACCACTGCACCGCCTCGGTCGAGAGGCCTTGAATGGTGAGCGCGAGGTCGACCGAGAGCGCCGTCGGGTCGGGCTGGATGCTCCCCGCGACTCCCCACCGGGCACCCTCGAACCCGACCTCGGCCGTGACCGTGGCGGGCGGAGCCCCCGCGCCGGGAGCGGCGTCCTGCACGGTGAGGGTCGCGTCGACGACCACCGGGGGCCCGGCGCCCTCGGCGCGGTCCACCAGCGTGACGCTGGCGCCATTCACTCGCGCATCGTCGACGCTCAGCCATCCGGAAGGCGCCGGGGGGCGGGCGGTCTGCTCTCCAATCGTCGAGCCCTCCTTCGCCGAACCCTCCTTCGCCTGGGCCGGAGACGCGCCCCCGTCCGATCCGGCGTCCAGCGCGCGCATCCCCAGGGCTGTCCAGCCTCCGGCAGCGTCCCGCTCTAGCCTGAGGCGAGGCTGATCGAGCCGGATGGACTGGACCGCCGCGATGGCGCCGGCGCCGCTGCGAACGCCGTCGACCCGCAACTCCTTCATGTCCAGCCACTCGGTCACCTCGTCCCCCGCGCGGTCCTCCAGGCGCACGGGCCCGAGCTGGAGCGAGAGGTCGGGGCTCCCGTTCGCTGCCCGGAGCCCGAGGTCGAAGCGCGCGTCGAGCGCCCCATCCTCAAGCTCGGAGCGAACGCCGAAGAGCTCGATCCAGTCCTCGAGGGGGTCCAGGTTCAGGCCACGGACCGCGGTCTCTCCGCGGACCCGGAGGAGCCCCTCCTCCGCCCCATCGAGGGAGAGCGAGGCCGAGAAGTCCCGGGCGACCCGGATCTTCCCCTTGGCCGTGGCGACGAAGGCCTTCGCAGCAGCGTCAGCGCCCTCGGCCCGCCCGGCGGTCACCGCGATGGGCCCGATCGTGACCGGCGTCAGGTCGCTCGCGTCACCGATCAACTCGAGGCGCTCGAACTGGAGGTCCAGACGCGGCAGCCAGACGTCGGGGACCACGAACGGCGCGGAGGGCCCGGGCTCGGTGGCGCTGTCCTGCTCGGGGGAGGCCTCGGCCGACCGCCCCTCGGGGGGCAGGTTGAAGCGGAGGCCCACCCCCTCGATGGAGTCGTCCGAGCGCCGCCTGAGGCGCCCGCGCGCGCCGCTGACCTGAGCCTGGACCCGGTCTTCCCCACCGACGGTGATGTGGGCCACGTCCACCGCCGCGAGCTCGGCGCCGGAGTCCGTCACCCGCAGCCCGCGGGCCGAGAAGTCGAGGCCGTCCACATCCAACCGGGCCAGCTCGAAGGAACCTCGCTCGAAGGCGGGCGCGATCCCCGCGAGGGCGAGGTAGGGGGCCAGCTCATCGGGGGTGACGCCGTCGAGCCTGATCCCGCCGCCCCCCTTGAAGCGGGGCGCGACCGAGTCGATCGTGCCGTCGACACGGATCTCCTCGACCACACCGGGGATCGTCCCCGAGAGCCGGACCGAGGAGGCGGGCGCCCCGCTCGCGGAGGAGACCGGCCCCGCCGCGAGGGTGTCCAGCTCGGCGGTGATCCGGTGCCCCTCGCCGAGGTCGCGATCCGTAAACGAGAGGCGACTCTCCTTGAACTCGACGCGCTTCAGGGACCACCGCAGGGGAGCCGACGGTGCCGCGACTCCTGGCCTGCCGTCAGGGGCACCCGGCGTCGCGGCAGCGGGCGCGTCGGACGGAGCCGAGGTCTGCGGGGGGGCGGGTCCGAGCCCCGCGAACGTCAGCGTCCCGTCCGCCTCGAGCGCTGCCTCCGCGACGAGGCCCTGCAAGAGGACGGAGCCGACCTCCAGGACACCGCCGCCGAGGGTGTCCACCTGCACCTCGAACTGCTCGAGGCCGAGGGCCTCGGTCCCGTCTGCGCTGACCTCGGTTCGGTCGAGGGTCAGCCGCGCGGCGACCTGCTCGGGGTTCCCCTCGAGCGGGCTCGCGGTGAGCTGGAGCCGGGCCTCGGCGAGGAGACGCTCCGCTCGCGGGTCCAGGCCGGCAGCGGCGAAGAGCCCGCGCGCGGCCGCGGGCCTCAGCCCGGCGAGGGTGAGCTCCAGGGAGAGGTCCGCGCCCTCCGAGCGGAGCGCCCCGGTGCCCCGGACCCGGAAGAGGTCCAGGCACTCGGCGGAGACGACCCGCAGGTCCAGCTCGGCGGGTCGCCCCTCGGCACCCAGATCCGTGAGGGTCAGGGAGGTCCGGCTCGTGAGGTCCACCGGCGGAACCGCCTGGAGGTCGCGGACCCGGACGCCCAGGTCCTGGATTCGAGCCTGGGTGATCTCAAGGGGGAGATCGAAGAGGATGGGCCCGGGGGACGAGGGCTCCGGGGGGGCCGAGGGTGCGCCGTCGCCCATCAACGACGCGAAGTTCCAGGGCCCCGTGGCGTCCCGCTCCAGGTGGACCCGGGCCCCCTCCAGCACGAGGCGTTCCACTCGGAGGCGCCCCTTCAGCAGCGCCCCCGCGTCGACGTCGAGCACGACGATGGCGGCCGCCACCATCGGCGTCTCCTCCGATGATCCCGGGGCGGGGCCCTCACCGGGAGCGGACTTCGGGGAGAGCCTCAGCCCCCCCACTTCCACGCGGGCATCCAGGAGGTCCAGCTCCAACGAGGTCCAGTCCCCCTCCAGCCCGCCCGCCGCGAGGGCCGCCCGCGCGATCGGCGTCAGGCCGGCGCCGAGGACCAGGCGCAGGCCGACGACCACCAGCACGAGAATGAGGAGACGACGGCGCCAGCGGCGAGGCCGGGGGGCCCCCTGGGGTGCCGAGCCGGTCGCCGAGCCGGTCGCCGAGGCGTCGCCCGTGTCATGCGTGAGGTCGCCCGCGGTGGGGTCGGTCATCGCTTCGCCTCCCCGGGCTCCGCGCCCGGCGTGGCCCGGGCGTCTCCCGCCGCCTCGGCCCTGGCTCCGGCCTCAGTCCAGCTTCGGAGGGCCCTTCGGCGCTCTTGAGCCGGTCCGAGGGGGTCGTAGCCGGGCACGGTCACGGACAGGGTCGCGAGCCAGTCCGCGGCCCGCACCCGCGCCGCCGAGCTTGACGACTCCAGGGAGATCTTGTTGTCCTCGATCAGCCGGGAACGGAACGCGGCGACGGAGGTGCTGGCGACGATCGCATCCTGCACCACGCCGAGCTGCCGCCCGGCGTCGCCAGTGAACTGGAGCAGGAGCGCGCTGAATTCCTCACCCAGGGTTCCCTCCTCGAGGCCGTCCAGGAGTTCCATCAGCACGTCGCGCTCCAGGCGCCACGCCAGCGCCTCCTTGTCGCTCGCGAGGGCGCGCAGGATCGGGCGGTCGGCGACCAGCCCGTCCGCGAAGCTCTCCAGCAGCCCATCGTCCGCGAGGAGCGCGAACTCGCCGGCCAGCTCCGACTTGGTGCTGGCCGTGAGGTCCAGGAGAGCTGACCGACGGGACGCGGAGTCGGAGAGGGCGTCGATGCACTCCTGGAAGCGGATCAGCTCGCGCTCCTGAAGCCTGAGCACCTGACGACGCTGGGCTCCCTCCAGGGCCGCATCGCGGACCTCGGCGCGGATCCGCTTCACCTCACTCTCCAGGGTGGTCCGCCCGGAGGCCGGTGGCCCCGCCCGAAGGATCAGCGCCAGCCGGACATCACCCCTGAGCTCGAAGCTCGGCTCGGTCATGATCAGGAGCGGGCTGCCGTCCAGGGGCAGCCGCTCATCGAGGACGAGCACCTCCTCGCGCTGGACCCGGCTCAGCTGGAGCACACCGCTCGCCTCATCGGGGAGAATGGACTCGACCTCGTCGCGGATGGACAGGGCGACCGCCACGCCCCCGCTGCTTCCGCTCTCCTGCCAGAGCTCGACGCCGAACTGCCGGTCCACCAGCGCCTCCTCGTTGAACCGGACCCCCTGGGCGAAGACCGTGGTCATCCGGGTCGCGACCCCGGGCATGGAGAGGCCCTCGAGGAACTCCATGCGCACCCTGCGGTCCACCGGCAATGCCGAGAGGTCCTTGGCCGCTCGTGCCCCCTCCTCCCCCGCGAGGAGCCGCGCCCCGAGCAGGACCCTCGGGTGGGCGCCGGTGGGCTCAGGCCCGTCGCTACCAAGGATCAGGCGCACGTGCTCCGGGAGGGGCTCAGCGGCCTCCGGGATCGGAGACTGGACCATCAGGAGGTCCATCGAGACCCGGATGGCGTCGTCCTCTCGGAGGCTCAGGGACGCCGCGGTCCCCTCGACCATGGGCCCGCCCACCGGATCGCCCCCGTAGTAGGTGACGAAGGAGATGAGCTCGGGGGATCGCAGGGGCTCACCCCGGGCAGCGCAGCCCACCCCGAGCCCACCCGAGAGCAGCGCAGCCACCGCGACGAACGCGGCGGTGAGAGATCGGGGAATACTTGAGGGAGCGGGCATGGACGGAGGCTGAAGATAGCCGCGGGCCCTGGCGTTCGCAGGTGAACTCAGCGCTTCTCCGGCGTCCGCCACATGCCCGTCGCAACTTCCTTCGCGAGTCCCTCCTCAGCGAGCTTGTCCAGCCCGGCCCGGAGGGAGCGGGCGGCCACGGGGAGCAGCTCCTCGGCCACATCGGCGTAGACCCGCGCCACCAGCGCGGGCTCGGACATCGGTGCCTCTCCGAGGGCGCGGACGAGGGACTCCTCTCGCCGCGCTCGGTGTTCGAGGTAGCGGTCGAGGAGGACCGGACCATCGCTCGCCACCGGGCCGTGGGCGGGGTGCAAGACCTCCCCTGGGCCCATCAGGTCTCGGACCCGCTCGAGGCTCGACAGGTAGGTCGCCAGGTGCCCGTCCGGGGGATCGATGACGATCGTCGAGACGGTGGAGACGAGGTCCCCGCCCAGCACGGCCCCGTAGCGTGACTCGCGGAAGACCAGGTGCCCGGGGGCGTGGCCCGGGGTGTGCAGCGCGGTCAGGGTCCACCCCGGCTCGCCGTCGGGCGCCACCCCCAGGGGGAGCTCCACCCCGTCCGCGAGGGCCCTGGTGTTGTCCACCTCGAGGGTGAGCCTGGAGAGCGTCTCCGCGTGGGCGAGCACAGGAACGTCGTAG